>BNJV01000594.1_pt1 | contig 75178 bp, 97 predicted proteins | sample 8540591 | NCBI WGS metagenome assembly BNJV01 (sample SAMD00202457, study PRJDB9452) | human saliva metagenome | host: Homo sapiens | reverse complement strand
CTTACATCTCTAGGCAATTCAGTTCTCATTTAGTCCCTTCAAAACCCATATTGAGGCAGCATCACTGCTTGTACGAGCTTAGAAAATGTTAACGAAAAGCCTTGGTGTCAAGGTTTTTGGTATCCTCAAAAGGTAATTTTATAATTGACAATTTGTAGCAGAGTAGTATAATTTATAAGCAGGAGGAATAAATGCGAGATGTAAAAGATCCGGAAATTCGACGGGCTGAGATTATGGACGCGCTATGTTTCTTTATTGAGAAAGGATATGAACACAACAACTCAGGATATAGTGATAAGGTAAATATATCACGAGGTTTAATACTATCACTTTAAGAATAAAGAAGATATTCTGTATTGTCTCGTGAAATTATTCAGAGAAATTGAGTGATATTCACGTGATTGTCTATGATGATGACAAAAACTGCTTATTGAAAACTAAGAGCCTTTATAGATGCCACAATAACTCTCTGGGTACAGATAACGTTTCAGCGGAAGGAACTGAGTTACAAAAGACGCTCGATCTCGAAGTTAGAAATCGTTATATGTTAGATAAGCGGTCTCACATAAGCTCATATTGAAAACTGACTCATATATTTGAGGAGGATAATAAATCACAGGCATCTCATAGAGTATTTTCAAAATATCCATCAGAAAACAGCAGAATTTCTGACGGTTGTTTCATATATGTTTTTGTTTCCAACAACATAGGCATAAAAACTTCACAAAGAAAGAAAACTGTCAAGATTACTGAACATGCATTTAAGATAATGCTGGAACAAAATCTACACAAAAGGATTCCTCTAGCAATTGGGAAAAGATAGAATGTTTGTAAAGAGAATTCATGTACCGATAGCTAAATCAAAACAAGCTATCGGTATTATTTCGTAAAATATGACTGACAAATTGTCAATAGAGGTGAAAATATGTTAGGAGATAAAGAGATACTAAAAGCGTGGGGGACAAGAAGGTTGTGGATAACCCATCTCATTTCCAGTGCCAGCTCTGGAGAGAGATATTTATGGTTTTATTGGAGCAAATGGTGTAGTGCAAACGACAACGATAAAGGCAGTTGTCGGTATCCATGATTTTGAAGACGGAAGTATAATTATCAACTGGTCATTCTATTAAAGAAGAACCTGTCATTTGTATGATGGCGGTATATCCCAGATAATCCAGATTTGTGGGCGAACATATGACAGGACTTCAATATATTAATTTTATTGCTGACTTGTTTGAAATTCCTACAAAAATACGCGTAAAAGGAGAATACGTAAATACGGTGATTTAGTTTGATATGACTGATCATCTGGGATTATGCCTTCGCGACTCACATGGAATGAAGCAAACGAACAGCCACATGGTTTCTGCACTTGCACATTCTCCCAAACTGTTGATTTTGGATGAACCTTTGTTGGCTAGATCCCAGCAACTTCTTCCTACTACAAAGACATAGTAACAAATTATGCATGAGTGTGTTTCAGATGGAGGTGCTAGCTCTTTCAACCCATGTATGATGTTGCGGAAAAATATGTAATAAGATTGCCATTATCAAAAATGGAAAGTTAATTGCAAAGTGGCACACAGGAGACGTCAAAGGTGATGAATCATTGGAGGCATCATGGAGGTGTGCAGAACAATGAGTAACATTTGGATACTGCTTAAAGCGCAATTGATTACTCTTTCCTCGGCTGTAACGAGATCAGAGATTCGACGAAATAAAAACAAACAGTTCAACGCTATTATTGCGAGTTTTCGCATAATAACTCTTTCCTTTATTTTGCTTGTTTATGGGCTTATGGCAACACAGCGAAAACATTGGTACATCGTCGGACAGCAGAACTTGATTCCAGCTTATATGGTATCTGTCTCAAGTTTTTCAATATTATTTTTGACAGTATTTTATTCGAATGGCATTTTATTTGGCAGTCGAGATATGGAAATTCTCCAATCCTTACCTGTTAAAAGTTCGATATTATCACCAGCAAGTTCATGTTTATGTACTTATTGAATTTTTAATAGGCATGATGTTTATGCTTCCGGTGGAATTATATGGGCTTGAACGGAAGTTTAAACCTCCTACAGATTATATTGTATTTTACTTCTATAATTTTTGCCCCTTTGATCCCCATGTGTATAGCGGCATGCATGGACTCGTTATTGTTGTCGCTTCATCTTTTTTAAAGAAAAATGTTATCTCTCTATTTTTCATTTGCAATGCTAGGTATAATGGATATTTTGCATTATCAGCTTTGCAATCAGGTGATGAAAGTAGTATTGGGGTTACTCTGGCTAAGCAAATTACTGGACTGTATCCAATTTCTAGACTATTTATGTCATACTACAATTTTCCAATGTACTATGGGATGGGATTTTATATAGTTCTTTCAATAGTCGTCTTTTATCTATTTGTCAAAATTGCTTCGTTGAAGTATGGACTACTTAATACACTTGCCAATACAAAATCAAGTTATGCTAATGACAAAGTATCTTATGAAAGAAAATCGGTATTTTTTTCCTTGTATCAAAAAGAGCTTGGACGATTTTTAAGTTCTTATATGGCAGTCTTGAATGCTGGGCTTGGAGTGATTCTTTTATGTGTCTTTAGTATATGTTTCCTGTTTAATTCTGTAGGTCAAATAGAAATTAGCAGGAATTGAAAATATAAATGAGTATCTTCAAACTTAGCTCCCCTGTCTTTATTGCATCTATGCTTTCACCAGTTGTCCAGCAGTTTCATCTATATCTTTAGAAGGTAAAAATATTTGGATTTTGAAAAGTTCTCCAGTTGAAGTGAAAACGATTTTAAATGCTAAGATAGCTGTCAACCTTACACTTCATTTGATTGATATATGATTTCGTATCTGTATTTATGCTGAAACTTGATATGAATCCTATTCAAGTTATGAATCTAGTTATTGTTCCTATATGTTACTCCCTTTATAATGGTAATCGGAATTTCATTAAATAAAAATATCCTAACTATGATTGGGACAGTGAGATGATAGTTGTCAAACAAAGTCTTCCTGTTATTGTAACTGGAATTATTAGTATGATTACGCTTATTACGCCTATTTTGTTTAATTGGTTTTTAATCTTCCGATTATTTGTTTTGAGCAGTATCAGTAATTTTATCGCTATTTCTGTTTAGAGTTTATATAAAATGACCAAGTTAATTTTATCTAGTTAAAGGAGGAAAATAAGATGAAAATAGACTGTTAAAAGATATTTTGGTTTTGTTGGGAATGATGGTCATCATAGTCATTATTTGGGTTTCTCCTCGAGAAAGTTCCTATTCATTTCATTGCAAAAGGAGTAGCAGATATGTTTGTAAATAAATACTATCTTCACTAGCTACAGTAATCCCTTATTCCGCATATATTGAAGTTTGTTAGGAAAGTGATAATAAAAAGATTAAATGAAACACCATCTATATTTACAAGTAAATTGCATCAAAATTAAGAACGAAGATTTTAAGAGGTGATTATGCACCTGAACAACAAAATTCCTTCAATAAGGTAGGATGAGCAGAAAACGAGAAGTGTAATCCGGCAGCTTCTGTCCAAAAAGCAATAGAAAGTTCTCGAAGAACAGAAATTTACGGTCACTAGCTGTGGAACATTGTGGATATTTTTGTCATAGCAAGCTTGAGCAAAGAAAATAAAAGGAGATAAGATATCAAAGAATCTAACACGCTGGTAGAGATTTCTGTTTGAAAAACTTGGTGAGCTAGTGCTCTTTCAGAGAGATGAGATTGTCGATTTATAGAAAAGATGCTTAGAAGAAGTTGAATGGAAATTTATCAGGTTATTTGTAGAAAGTATAGAAAAGCCTTGATTTTACAAGCTGCATTTCTCCATAAAGAACTTGACATTATTAGTTACTTCCACTACAATAGAATTACATACCATTGGTATGATAGAAAGGGACTGGAATGGCAAGAAATAGAAACTCACATGAAACTAGACAAAAAATACTAGAGGTCTCTAAAAATTTATTTTTAGAAAAAGGATTTGATAATACGTCAATACAAGATATCATAGATGGGTTAGGTGGATTAACAAAAGGTGTTATCTATCATCATTTTGAGTCTAAATACGATATACTGCAAACAATCATTAGCGAAAATAATCAAGAAATTTTAAATTATAATTGGAGAGGAAATACTGGGTTAGAAAAAGATACAAAAATTCTTTTGATGGACTCTTTCTCTAATTTTGAACACCAAAGGCTCGTTTACTCTGCCTCAATCATGCTTAGAAGTCCACGTTTGTTAGGAGAGCAGTATCTAGGTCTATTTTCTGATTTTTTACCCGAAATTAGAGAAAAAGTTTACGAAGGAGTTGAAGATGGGTCTATTAAAACAGAATATCCAGAAGAGCTAGCAGATTTAATTGTTTTAACTCTAAATATTTGGATTGGTTTTCAAATTTCCGTTTTTTCATTAGTAGAATTAAAGCGCAAAATGAATTTCATTAAACTTACTTTTGAAGGTCTAGGGGTACAGTTAATTTCTGATGAAATGATGGAGGTGATTTTCAACTTATTTGATCACTTAAAAAAATAGTAAATAAGTAGTCGCATGACATTCTTGTTAATACTAATTTCTATTTATGTATTATCAATTGAATAAACTATATTACATAATTTATAATTTAAAAATAACACACTTAAAGTGTGTTATTAAAAATCCACTATACATACCGTAGGTATGTTTGTTTTTGGTATATACATACCGATAGTATGTATAGTGTCATTGTCTGAAAAAAATAAGCTAATTTTTAAATATTTGTCGAGATTAGTCTGAATAGTTTATTCTTTATTTACGCTTTGGAGGAAAGAATCTATGTTGTCGTTTATTAAAAATTGAATTAAATAAAATTTTCTAAATCTAAATTATTTTTTTAGCTTGGTTGTGTACTATATTTATAGTGTTAGGTATTACAGCAATCATTATTATGGGATTAGGTACTGACAATAAACTAGGAGAATTCACTGGTCAGGATTCTAATGTTATTAGAGTTACTGGTAAATGGGAAGGCTGGGCAATTGTAGCTTCATTGTTTTCATCTTTATTTACAAAAAGCAGCATTTTTTTGATTTTTCGAATCTTATTTATTATCTACGATTATCATTGATGAATTTAAACGAAGAACAATTTTTTTCAGTTGTTTTCTTACCCTATTTCTAAAAATAAAGTTACTATGGGGAAAAAAATTCTTTTTAGTCATCCTAATATCATTTATTGCCCATTTTTCTGCACATTTAGTTATTCAAATATTCATTAGATTCATGGCTGTTGTAACTGAATCTAGTTGTATCCCTGTAGCTAATCAATTAATTAACTTAGCTGGAATTACGTTTGGAACAGTACTAATAGGGTTATTACCATTTGTTTTAGGTATGATTAAGCATTCAACAGCTATAACAATGCTTACAGGACTTGGTTTAGCAGCATTACTTTCGAATGCCAGTCCAGGAAGTTTATCTAATAATATTGCTGATAACCTATTCTTTTTGATATTTGCAAGTTTCATAAGTTTAATGATCACTTCTTTTTCAATCTTTAGTATTTCAAGACAAGATATTAGTATCAAGTAGCATAGCTGAATTTAATTGAAGGAATGTGATAATTCCTTTGATGATTTCTATAAAAAAAGAGGCTGTATAAGTTGGTATTTATGCTCCAGGAGAAAAAAATTCTTTCATTTAAAGCTGGATATAGAAAGAGAGATAGAAATGAGAAATATTGTTGAAATAAAAAGAAGTTTTTAAAAACAATTGATAAAGAAGAAATTTTAAGTGGTATCAACCTTCAAATTGCTGAAGGAGAAATCTATGGTTTTTTTAGGACCGAACGGTGCTGGAAAAAAACAACGTTAATGAAATGTATGTTAACCTTATCAACAATTACATCAGGTAGTATTGAAATTTTTGGGAAAAAAATCTACAAGAACACAGAGAAGAAATCCTAAGTCAGATTGGAAGTATTATTGAATCACCAATTTTTTTATGATAATTGCACTGCAAAAAGAAATTTTTGGAAATTCACGCTCAATATATGGGGAAAAAAATATTATTGAATCAGATATAAAAAAAGCCTTAAGAATGGTCGGCTTTAAAAAAATACGACTAAAAAAAGTAAAAAGATTTTTTTCGTTAGGAATGAGGCAAAAGGCTTGGTTTAGCTCGTGCCTTTCTAACAAAAACCCTAAATTGTTAATTTTAGATGAGCCAATCAATGGTTTAGATCCAATAGGGATTCAAGAAATTCGAAAATCTTTTGTTGTCGCTTTCTAAGGAGCATGGAATTACTATTCTAATATCGAGTCATATATTATCGGAAATTTCACAGATAGCAGATAAAAATTGGCTTTATCAAAAAAATGGAGAAATTGTAGAACAGGTTTCTATGAAAGAGATTAGAGAGAGAATATTGACTTAGAAGAATATTTTTATGTCACATTTTCTAAAATGAAATTAAGAATTATGAGGTAGATTAAGGATGAAACAATTGATAAAGAACCATCAGAAGGCTTTTTTTATGCTTTTCATGATATTTAATATACTGGTCCCTTTAACTAATATTGCTTTTGCTTATTCTATTAAAGGTATTATTGATAGTGGCATGTCCCAAAATAAAGAAGCCTTAACTCAAGCGGTACTAGTAGGAGCTACTGTTATTTTCATCTATGCAGCACTCAACTTTATATCTCTTCGATTGAGAAATAAACTTGTTAGGCAAATCATGTCAAGATACAAAAACAAGGTGTTCCAATCTATTTTAGATAGGGATTATAGAGACTTTTCTAAAGAAAAATCAGGGAAATTTATTTCCGTATTAACCGAAAATATGAAGAAAATTGAGCAAGATTATCTATACCAGTATTTTAATATTTCAAAAAACCTTTCCTTAATGATTTTTTCACTTCTAACTATGTTTATAGGTAATTGGTTTTTTTGACCTTATTAGTTATCATTGCTAGCATCATTCCGATGATGATTTCAGGATTTATTGGACAAAAAAATCAGCCTCTTTACAAAAATAGAGCTATGGTTGCCGATCAGAAGTATTTAGCTAAGGTTAAAGATATTTTTAGCAGGATTTCTTGTTATTAAAAAGTTTTAATGTGAAAGATGCTATCTGTGAGGATTATAGTCATGAAAGTGAAAAAAATTTGATGAAATAAATTTTATAAAAAGGGAAATTTGACGTTTTAGCTAATGTTATTTCACAGCTTTCAGGGATGATTGTTTTTTTGGTAGCCTTTGGTGGAGGGATGTATCTCGTATTTAATAGCTCTACCACAATTGGGAGTGTAACAGCTATTGTTCAACTGGTCAATTTTGTAGTAATGCCACTGAATGAAGTTGGAATGGGAATAAGTAAATTTCGTGAAGGTCAGGCAACACTAGATGCATTTGAGGTAAAAAGATGTAACTGAGCTTCAGACTGGTGAAACAAAAAGAATATTTTCGATGATGTTATTTCTTTTTTTCAAATATAGACTTTTTCTTACCCTAATACTAAAGAAAAAAATTTTTTAACCATTTATCTTTGAAGATTCAAAAAGGAGAAAAAATTGCAATTGTTGGAATGTCAGGGAGTGGGAAATCAACTTTGCTCAATCTATTACTGCGTTTTTACGATGTAACAAGTGGGCACATCTCCATTGATAATATAGATTTGCAAGCTATTTCAGCAGAGAGCCTTTATAACTTAATGACAATTGTTCAACAAGACGTTTATATCTTTGATGATACTTTAAGAGCAAATATTACTCTTAATCAATCCTTCACTGATGAGGAAATAAAGCAAGCTGTACAGCAGTCGGGTTTAGAAAGTTATGTTTTAGAAAAATGAATCTGGTCTACAAACTTTATGTGGAGAGAATGGCTCAAATCTATCTGGCGGACAAAAAAACAAAGAGTTAGTATTGCGCGTGCCTTGATTCGAAAAAAACACCAATCTTATTATTGGATGAGGCTACTTCATCTTTTGGATAATCAAGTAACTACTGAAATTGAAAGTTCAATCTTGGATATTCAAAATTTGACTGCACTTGTAGTAACCCACAAGTTGAATGAGAACATTTTTGAAAAAAATACGATAGAATTCTCTTTATGAAAGATGGCGTTATTGTTGAAGATGGTTCTTTCAGTGATTTGATGGATAGGAGAGGTGAGTTTTATAAGTTGTTTGAGTTGAGTGTGTAATTCTCTTTCATTTTATAGTATAATTTTTATAAAAACACTCTATCCTTTTTCGTTCTATAATATATAAGCTTGCTAGCACCACATGTTGAGGCGGTAAGTTTGCTAGTCAAGGAGTAAAACGACGAAGATTAGCATTTACTTCCGCCCATGCGATAGCTGTCCGTGATTGACAAGTGCTAGCACGCAGACAGAACGGAGATAGCGAACCGCTGAGTGTGTCGCTCTGCTCGTAAAAAGCTTAGAAACCTTTGAACGAAAGGGATAATGAAAAGCCTTGATTGCAAGGCTTTTTTTGCTTTATGGTGGGTAAGTATCAGAGTGAGAAAATTTTTGGAATGAGTAGAAGTGATAGCTAGAAATTATCAGTTTCTATTTCCATTTACCCTGTGGGTACGTGTTTGTTTCCATTGACAAGGAGTTTGTGGGAATAGAAATGTACCCACCTTGTTTGAATCAAGTGAAGTGTAGTTGAAGGAAATCTGTTGAAAGCAATACTTCATTTTACCGAATAAGTAATAATTTAGGCAACTTCAAATCGATTAAAAAAAACTATTTTAAAGGTTAAGAGTAGACAAAAATTGTCCACTCTTTTTTGCAAACTCAATTTATCAATAAATGAAATGAGGGAATGTAAAATGAAATATTTTGAGGTTGAGTTAGAAAATCCTGATGAATTTTTAAAACTACAAACAGAAGATTTTGTGAAAGCTAATCGCTTGCTACTAAGGAAGATAATCCAGAGCGTTACAGTCTATGAAGAAAACTTCGTCATATCCTTTAAATCTGGCATCGAATTGGAAGTATGAGTCTCATTCCATAACTTTTATATTGAACATATCATCTTGTTGTGTTATACTATAAATTGATATAAACAAAGATGTAGGAGGAACCGAAACTATGACAGCCTCAATGCGTTTAAGATAAGCTGGCAATAAAAAAAGCAGAATCTATACCCGATGATAGGCTTTTTTGTTGTGCTTATTTATACGATATTGAGCATTCATTAGTTACGGTGAGGATATTGGTTATTTAACTATACCTTTATTTAACTATGTCTTTAATATGAATGTTTCCAAATTGTATGTATGCAGACCAAAAAGCCACATTGTGGGTTTTGGCCTGCATTTTTATTGCCTAGAATGCTATTCAAAATAGAAATTCAAGCAAAAATAATATGCAGGAGATAATATAAATGGAAAAAAATACAACAATTGGAAACGAAAAATTTTTATGCAATATGGGCAGGGCAAGCAGTATCATTAATCACTAGTGCCATCCTGCAAATGGCGATTATTTTTTTACCTTACAGAAAAAAACAGGATCTGCGATGGTCTTGTCTATGGCTTCATTAGTAGGTTTTTTTACCCTATGCGATTTTTGGGACCCTGCCATTGGTGTGCTAGTGGATCGTCATGATAGGAAGAAGATAATGATTGGTGCCGATTTAATTATCGCAGCAGCTGGTGCAGTGCTTGCTATTGTTGCATTCTGTATGGAGCTACCTGTCTGGATGATTATGATAGTATTGTTTATCCGTAGCATTGGAACAGCTTTTCATACCCCAGCACTCAATGCGGTTACACCACTTTTAGTACCAGAAGAACAGCTAACGAAATGCGCAGGCTATAGTCAGTCTTTGCAGTCTATAAGCTATATTGTTAGTCCGGCAGTTGCAGCACTCTTATACTCCGTTTGGGATTTAAATGCTATTATTGCCATCGACGTATTGGGTGCTGTGATTGCATCTATTACGGTAGCAATTGTACGTATACCTAAGCTGGGTAATCAAGTGCAAAGTTTAGAACCAAATTTCATAAGGGAGATGAAAGAAGGAGTTGTGGTTCTGAGACAAAACAAAGGATTGTTTGCCTTATTACTCTTAGGAACACTATATACTTTTTGTTTATATGCCAATCAATGCACTATTTCCTTTTAATAAGCATGGAACACTTTAATGGAACGCCTGTGCATATTTCTATTACGGAAATTTCCTTTTGCATTTGGGATGCTAGCAGGAGGCTTATTATTAGGAAGATTAGGGGGCTTCGAAAAAGCATGTATTACTAATAACAAGTTCATTTTTTTTATAATGGGGACCAGTTTAGCTGTTTCGGGAATACTTCCTCCAAATGGATTTGTAATATTCGTAGTTTGCTGTGCAATAATGGGGCTTTCGGTGCCATTTTATAGCGGTGTGCAAACAGCTCTTTTTCAGGAGAAAAATTAAGCCTGAATATTTAGGACGTGTATTTTCTTTGATCGGAAGTATCATGTCACTTGCTATGCCAATTGGGTTAATTCTTTTCTGGATTCTTTTGCTGATAAAAAATCGGTGTAAATCATTGGTTTTTTTACTATCAGGTATTTTAATTATTGGCATTGCTATAGTTTGCCAAATGATAACTGAGGTTAGAAAAATTAGATTTAAAAATAAAACAATATTGGAGGAATATTTATGTATCTTATTTTCATAACTCTTCCTGCTAAAAATCGCAGGGTTTTCCCTGCATACAAGCAAATGAAAGCATGCGATTATAGACAGGAGGAAATGTTATGGAATTAATATTAAAAAGCAAAAAGACATTCGTGTGGAATTCAAAGGACGCGATGTTTTAGATATAAATGAATTAGAAGTATATGATTATGACCGTATTGGTTTAGTAGGAGCAAATGGTGCTGGAAAAAAAGCACTTTACTCAGGGTACTTTTTAGGAGAATTAACTCCCCCAGGATGTAAAATGAATCGTCTGGGTGAACTTGCCTATATTCCCCAGTTGGACGAAGTAACTCTGCAGGAGGAAAAAGATTTTTGCACTTGTAGGCAAGCTAGGTGTTGAGCAATTAAATATACAGACTATGAGCGGTGGTGAAGAAACAAGGCTTAAAAATAGCACAGGCCTTATCGGCACAGGTTCATGGTATTTTTAGCGGATGAACCTACGAGCCATTTAGACCGTGAAGGAATTGATTTTCTAATAGGACAGCTAAAAATATTTTACAGGTGCACTGTTAGTTATTAGCCATGACCGCTATTTTTCTTGATGAAATAGTAGATAAAAATATGGGAACTGAAAGATGGCAAAAATCACTGAGTATTGGGGAAACTATTCTGATTATCTTCGTCAGAAAGAGGAAGAACGTAAGAGCCAAGCTGCAGAATACGAACAATTTATTGCGGAACGTGCCCGATTGGAAAGGGCTGCGGAGGAAAAGCGAAAACAGGCTCGTAAAATAGAACAGAAGGCAAAAGGTTCTTCAAAGAAAAAAAGTACTGAAGACGGAGGGCGTTTAGCTCATCAAAAATCAATAGGAAGTAAGGAAAAAAAGATGTATAATGCTGCTAAAACCCTAGAGCACAGGATTGCGGCCTTAGGAAAAGTAGAAGCTCCGGAAGGCATTCGCAGAATTCGTTTCAGGCAAAGTAAAGCATTGGAGCTCCATAATCCATACCCTATAGTCGGTGCAGAAATTAATAAAGTATTTGGGGATAAGGCTCTGTTTGAAAAATGCATCTTTTCAAATTCCGTTAGGAGCAAAAAGTGGCGTTAACTGGTGGTAATGGAATCGGAAAAAAACAACTTTAATCCAAATGATCTTAAACCATGAAGAAGGAATTTCTATTTCGCCTAAGGCAAAAATAGGTTACTTTGCACAGAATGGTTACAAGTACAACAGTAATCAGAATGTTATGGAGTTTATGCAGAAGGATTGTGACTACAATATATCAGAAATTCGTTCAGTGCTAGCATCTATGGGGTTCAAACAGAACGATATTGGAAAAAGTTTATCTGTTTTAAGCGGTGGAGAAATTATAAAATTGTTGCTTGCTAAAAATGCTCATGGGTAGATATAACATCCCTAATAATGGATGAACCCAGTAACTTCCTTGACATACCAAGTTTAGAGGCTTTGGAAATACTAATGAAGGAGTACACCGGAACTATCGTGTTTATCACCCACGATAAACGATTACTCGAAAATGTAGCAGATGTAGTTTATGAAATTAGAGATAAGAAAAATAAATCTGAAACATTAAATTTAAGGTAGTCGCTGGTCAGTATAGTCTGTTCTGGTTGGCGACTCCATTGTTAAAGAGTATAAAGACTTTAGATTTTATGAATATTAAAAATAGGAACAGTCAATTGAACTGCTCCTATTTTTCTGCTAAATATATTGTAGTTTTCTTATATGTATAATGATAGATTAGCGGATTCTCATCTACGGTACTTACTTCAAATATGAAGAAGTGATCGCGGTTATCTCTGGACTTTTTCCTTATTGAGGACAAAGTAATTCTTACGTGAAGTCGCCATTGTTTTTTTAGGATATCATCAGTTAGGAAGGTCAATGGAATATTCATGTTAGAGTAGCGGTAGAAGTCACGTTCAAAATCTTGGTAGCTCTCGCTATAATAGTCCATTTGTAGGTGATTACGCTGAAACTCAAGCTGATTCATAGAGCACCTCCTCGACAAGTTCAATACTAATAATGTCTTTTAATTTCAAATTGATGTGACCTGTTGTAGTTTTTTTATCAAAATGAAATCTTTGGTCAGACTTGGTATTGTTCCAGTGTAGGAAACACGCTTGTTTTTTTCAATCACTTGAATGCGTGTGCGTAGCTGCCCGGCGTATACTTGACTGAGGAGTAATAATTTCTTCTCTAGTGATAAGTCAGACATGTACGTTACTTTGTTTGTATCATCAGAGAGTGCTGATGCATGTTCAGATAGGAAAAAAAGCCCATCCATTTTTTTGCATCTTTGTATCCTGGTACTCTCTTGCTGATTGAAATGGTAAATATGAACGGTCAATCATATCAAATCCTTTTCTATGCAGAGGCAAGGGTATTTTTTTATCAAATTGAATCGTAAAACCTTGAATTCCCCCACCTGTGTAACATTCTTTAAAAGCGATTGATTACCTCAGTATAGATTATCACAGATGAGCTTGTTGGCTTAATGCTAAATGTAAATTCCAATGGTAATCGGTTTTCAGATTTAGCATGTACTAGTCGTATCGATATTTCAGTTGTTTTGAGTTTTCTCTGACGAAGTTTTGAAGTTGCTGTTTCAACGATTCCATGTAAAAAAATCTTTCAAGCATTTCAATATCATTACATCCTTTGCTACGGATTTCTGAAAATTGTACTGTATTTTTTTCTTGTTTCATTTTAATCCCTCCAATCCACCCGCGGAATGACCACCGATAAGTTTACTGCGTTCAATATTTCTGGAACCTTCAGTTAGGACGGTTCCTTTTTGTATGGCTAAAAAACCAAACTGTTCTCTGACAACATCAATAGCTGTCTGAAGTCTATTATCTTTTTCAATTTGTTCTACATCATCAAAGAGTGATAGTAGAGTATAGCTTTCATCTACGAAGCCACTATAAGATACACCAATTTGTCTCACTGCACCAGAGGTGTATTTTTTCGGAATAATACAAGTACATGACTCACCATTGTTTTGGGGAGATTTGCGGGTTCAATTTTATTCTGAGCATTTATAGATTTTTTCATCTCAGTCCTAGAATAGCCAATATGAATAGAAACGACAGTAGTCAATACTAGGGCTACTGTTCCGTTCCACAGTATCATTTAAAAATCATTTTCACACCCTTTCGTCTATTAGTATAGAAGAAAGCTCTCAGCACATGAGGAGAAATCATGAGGGATATTCTCAGTTGAATAAGTAAGAGTATAATCTACATCTCCAAAGTAGGAGTGGCCAGTTCCAGCAGAAAGACCTTCATAGGTTTTATAACTGAATAGATCGACTACTTTGTTGTCGAATTTTTTTCCTGTTCTTCAAGTAATCCTGAGGAATAGACGACAACTTTAAAATCAAATAAGCTAAAAAAACGCTCTAAAAATCATTAAATTGATATAAAAAAATGTTTTTTTATTGTCAAAAATATACAATTAAAAAAATTTCCAGTTTTTTTAAAAATCACTATCTCAGATGACAATTTAATCAAAAATATGATATAATACAGAAAAAAAGTAAAAATAACAAAAAGTAACTTACAAAAAGTAAAAAGAAAAAAAGTAAATAGATAGCCACGGCGGATATTCCTTTCATTGTTTAGAAGGAGTTGCTGTGGTTATCGTTGTTGCTGAGCTAATTAATTGCTCTTATTACTTAGATGAAGTTACTTTTGTTATTGAATTAATTCAAATAATAATAACGATCAATGAAAGTACTCATCGATATTCCCTTTATGCAGTTTAGAGCACAAAGGAAAAATGGTACTGATTTGATCGTTTTTTTGTGTATTGACATCCTAAAAACCCAGTCAGAACCTTCAGTCATATTAAACAAGGAGATAACATGAGATTTGTTGTATATAAACATTCACTAGTTTTAGGTGATAACAACATCGTGACAAAGCAATTTATCGTTCTGAAGCACGATGACGGCAACTTACAATTTACTGATTTTCATCGTTATGTTAAATCTACTTCAAGAATCAAGTCTATTTCAGATGATGGGAATAAACGCTTTTCTTACGTTGTTAAGTTTCTAAATTTTTATATTTGGTACTTCTGGACTTAAAAAGTATAGATCAACTTACACTTGAAATGGTTAGAGAATTTTTTACGCTTTATGGATTATCTCAGTTACCAGGAGATAGAGAAAAAAGAAAGAAAAGCACCGTTGAAAAATGCGTAAATGCAGTTCTTGACTTCTTAACTCTTTATTTAAGTGAGCGAGAGGGAAAAGGCTAAGTTAAAAAGCAGAAGAATTGTATTCTACGACAACTTTTACGAATAGTAGAGGACGGGTTATAAAGCGTAAAGAACCAAATTTTGAAATATACGTAAATGATAGCAACACTGAGAAAGCTATTTTTCGTGATATGCCAAATAGTGCTTTTGAGATGTTATTTTCTCACATAGCACACTATCATAAAGATCTACTCATGGTTGTGGCCTTGGGAGCCTTTGTTGGCTTAAGACCATCAGAAGCATGCAATGTAAGACGTGAAGATAGTCCTCTAGGGCCAGGTATTTTGTTTCACCAAAGTGATGGGCAAGTATTTAAGATTGAGATCGATCTACGAAAAGAAATACCTCTCCGAAGCGATTTAAAGCCAACTGGACGGATTAAAAAGGAAAGACTTCAAGCAGTACCTTATATCTTTCTGGAGGTCTTTTTAGACACTTATAATGACTATATGACTTATCTGGAAGGTAAGAAGTATGAGAAGGATTATGGACCTTTAAATCTTAACAGACGAGGAAAAGCATTATCATACGATGTATACTATCAACGATTTCGTAAGATTATTCGCGACGAAATGATCCCAATCTTCTTAAAATCTGATGATGCAGAGGTTGTCTTTTTTGGGCAGCTTTTGCAGGAGCATAATATTTCCCCACATATTTTCAGACACTGGTACACGACACAGTTAGTATTATCTGGGGTTTCTGAAATAAGTGAGCTTATGTCAGCAAGAGGTGATAAATCGCCTGAGAGTGCTTGGGTTTATCTACAAAACAAAGGAGAAATCGCAAAACAATATGGTCAAGTTAATAATGGTGTTTTTGACTATATGAATTGGCGAGCAAATGAACTTTTTGGTGATAAGTTAGAAAGGTAATGTATGACTTATTCAATTAAATCTTTGATCGAAAATCTGTTAAGTGAACTCGGAAAAAACGATATACAGTATAAAAGGCAAAAATTAGTAAGTTTTTTTAGTTGATAACAATTGGTTTAATATTGAGATTGATTTGGATAACTATTCTATCTCAGATAAAGATGCTCAATTATTAATAGAAAAAAATAACCAATTATCTTCTTGGACCAACTGGTTTAGCAGGAATTCAGCCTATATTTAAACAAAAAAATTCCCATTAACTTACAAATATTTTCAGCAATACTCAGAAGATAGCAACTTATCTAAGGAAAAACATGTTTTTATGTTCAAGATTTTTCTTGCTTTTTTTATCTTAAAAAGAGATTTATTTCTCTGTAATGATAATGAGATTGAATTGTTGGTTGAAGAAGCAGTATATGCACTTGAAAAAGCAAAAAAAGGCGAAGTTTTTTTATTGATTTTTTTAAAAGTGGTTAATGAATAAAATGAGATGTAACTATCACAAAAGATATGAATTTACACCTCGATACACATTAGAACAGGAGACTAACGCTTATGAGTTAGACGAATATTTAGAATTACTGTATTTTTCTTTTTTTAATGACAATTACATTAGAAAAGAAGATATGCTTTATAAAGCAGCAATCTCAAAAGACTACGCAGATACCTGGCTATTTCTAGCACTTCATTTTATATGTGCGCTACGTGGAACAGATTTAGAACAACTTGGACATCCACAACTTCCTAGAACACCGAAAGAAGTTCTAAAAATCAGTTAGAAGTGGTAATTGGAGTAGCAGTGAGGCAAGAAGAACTCTTTTAAGTATTACAACTCGTTTAACTTATTTAAATATTACTCCAAACAAAACAAAGCGAACTAAAAATATTAGTCAGATTAAATTTCAGGTCCCTGAGAGTTGTCAGGTATTGATTGGAACGTTGTTGGCTATCTGTGAAGCTCATTATCAGTTGAATAAAGATAATAATGATGAACCTTTAATTCGACAAATAAAAAGAATATAAACGAATTAATCGATATATGGGGAAAAGAAATTGGAGACTTATTTCTTGAAAGGAATTTTTAGTTCTAGATCTGCAAATAAATCCTATCTTCAAACTGTTGCCATGTTAGCAGATGATGTTTTTGCAAGAAAAAAATCTGAGTTAAATATTAAAAGGCTATTTTTTTAGCCGCATTAGCCCTGTAGCCATAAAGGTTCATTCGATGAATTTGCACAAACTACAACAACGTACCTAAAAGATGCCCAACTAAGCCAGCTTAAACCAGAAATGGTTGCGAGAGAACTATTTGAACGAGGTGTTTTTATCTATGATTCCATCAATGATCCTGACGATTGTAACTAGAGGAAAGTATAAAGAATTAAGTCCTAGTCAACAGACTCAGATGATTAAACAGTTAGATTTGACACCAAATGAGATTGAAAAAACATTGGCTTTAAGCATTCAGGCAGAAGTGAAATCGCAAAAGGCATTAAAGATTTTGGTAGAAGAAGAAGCAGAGCCTAATCAACTTCTTACTATTTGTCATCGTATAGGAAACGGTGAAGCCTTCTCAAAAACAAGGTGAAAGCATGTGTCTTTTATCTGCGCTTGGAAAGATTTGTCCATATGACGATAGGCAACATTGCATCGGTTGTCATTATGAATTACAAACGAAATCTACTTTATTGTTATTAGTAGGAGAATTCAATCGTTTGAACAAACAATACTCTAGAGTTCGAACTGATTTAGAAAAAAAGGTAAAAATTCGGAGTATTTTTAGAAGAACAAATAAAACCTTGTTTAACTGAAATGTTGCAAGCTTTATGCGAGCAATATGGAGATGACGTGTTACATGATTACGAAGAAATAATAAAGGAGTTAATAAATTGAACAATCAAGCTAAACTTTTTAAAAATTGAAAAATTATTTTTGAAACTTTTGACCGTGATTGTGTTCTGCGAGCAAAAGAAGTTTTCGATGACTATTTTGATAAAGGAATTATTCTAAGTTACGATTTTGATCATAAGAAATGGGAAACTACAAATGAATATGCCAATATTAGCCTGTTTTTTTTAACATTTCTGAATTTTCAATATAGGAGATTTTATCAATCAATTTTTTTCAGTTGCCTTATAAGAAATTTATCGATTACTTAAAAAAAGTTTTATTGTTTTCTCAATGAAACAACATGTTTTAAAAAAACTTTACAGCTATTTCTAATGGATATTAAACAAATTATTAAAAAAATACAACCAAAGATACGTTTTTTTAGATTTAGAAAAATATTTCTGTAAAATTTCCTGGTTTATGTATTGACTTTTTTTCTCAAATCTTCCCTGTTCAGATGATAGTCAACTAAATCAACTATTGGAGCAATTAGATAATAAATTAACTATCAACCTTCAAAAAAAGCAGAGGTCAAAACAGCAAAGACAATTAGCGCAATTTCAATCCTATTTTACCTTTAATGACATTTTAAATGATTATTGGTCTCAAACATTATCTAAAAAAGAGCGTCTATTTTATTATCCATTGTATCTCTGGTGGCAGATTACAGCGATTTTACCTTTAAGGCCAAGAGAATTTCTTTTAATACAAAGAAACTGTTTGACCGAGAAAGATGGAAAATATTTTCTCACATTAAGGAGAAATATAATCAAGGGAAGGGATCGACTTGTTGCACATAAAATTTCTGAAGATTATACTTTGAATACTTATGAGATTACTAATTCATTAGCTTCTGAAATAAAGACTTACCTCATTCTTACGGAAAATGATCGTTCTACTAAATTAGATACATTATTTGTGACTGACCCCCATTATAACCGTTGGGGTCGTCGAACAGGTGTTAAAAACCGATTTTTAACTTACACTAATCTCAATACTATTTTGAGGTATTTTTTTAATGAGATTATTTCTCAAGAATACGGTTATCAAGTTAATTATTTTAGTTTTCCAACTAGATTAGATGAAAACGAGATTAATTTGATTCATATTGGGGATACGAGACATATTGCAATGATCAATTTAATTGCAGAAGGGGCTAGTCCTGTTACAGCTATGCTTTTAGCTGGTCATGAAGATGTGACAACTTCATCTCACTATTTTTCAAATTTAAGCCAATTTATTGAATGTCGTAGTTATCAAATGTATCGTAAACTAACGAGTAAAAATACGAATTACGCTATAAGTAAGAGGCAGCCATTTTACACAGCACAAGGACAATACATCGATTTAGAAAATAAAGGACGGTGTTACTCACCCCGCTTTGCGAAAGGTGATTATTCAGATTGTCTGAAAGTTATTAGTGAGCATGCGGAACTAGGTGCTTGTACGAGCTGTCCTTTTTACCGTAAAGCAGGTAAAGATTATTTTTCAATGGATAAAACATTTAAAAAGTCAGTTGATGAAAAAGCTATGGTTGTAAATGAAGCGATTAGAAAAGTTAGACAAGGGAAAGGTCATATTGAAGATATTGGAGAAGCTTTGTTGAAATTAAAAACAGTTAGCAATACCTATCAGGATTACTTAAATGCTAAACAACTATCTTTAGAGGAGAAGAAGTCTAATGGCTAGAAAGAAATCAATTACTGATGATGAATTGATTCATTTGTTTGAACAGTATTTAATTTCCCAGTGTTCCTGTGATTTAAGCTTGGTAAAAATTCCTCGGTTCGGTGACTATGTGAGGAATCATGGCTATCAAAATGTTGCGGATACAACCATTAGGCGTAACAAAAGATTCAGGGATTTTTTAAAAGAAAGTGAAATTAAATACCAAGATGAAAATTATGAGGCTGTGATTACTTACAAGACCATAGATCCTGACAATTTTATGGCAAAAAATCGTGCTCCAGGTGCTATGAAAAGAGCATTGGTGGAAATTAGCCAATACTATAAGAAGATAGCAAACATTGCGGCCAGCTATAAACAAGAAGCAGATAAGTTACGTAGTTTAAATTCTGAACTACAGTCAACTAATGAAGATTTAAAACAGAAGCTACAAAGAGAAAATGAGTTAAGTGATGAGAATCAAAAACTATTACAAATAATCAAAACAAGTGTCTATCCAGAAATTGCGAATGAGCTTTTAAAAGCAGAAGGATTGTTAAAATATTCTCAAAAGGTTATCAGTGAGGATTTCCTAGCAGACAATATCATCACCGCTGATTCAGAAATAGATTTTCATTCTGGTGGTCTTATTGAACAAGAAAATCCTCAAAAATCAACTAAAGTGGTTTCTATTAAAAACTTACTAGACAGCAAAACTAATTATAAATGAGGAAAGAAATGAACAAGAAAGTTAAAGATAATCCAGCTATTTACATGTACTGGGATCAAAAACGAAATGTTCTTGACCCCAAAAAATTATCGTCAAATAGTTTAAAATATGCCTATTGGTCTTGCCCTTATTGTCAACACCATTGGGAAGCGAAAATCATTGATGTGCAGCTTGACAGTTATGAATATCTTAGGTGTTGCCCCCATTGTGGATTAGGTGAACGTTCCATTGATGAAAATGAGAGCGTCCTTCAGGTTTATCCCGATTTCAGAAATTATATAAACTACAGCATTGAGCAAGATGAAGAATTAGATGAGAAACTTCTTACCTTGCCGTTCAATAGTAAAAGAAAATTCAATTTTAAATGTCCGACGTGTCAATTAAGTTGGAAAGATTCTGCGACAAATAAGAGGTTATTTCAACTAACAAGTGGGGATTTATTTCATTTTGGCTGCAATGAAACTTCCTATCATTGCGATTACAAATCAATTTATCCAAATTTAGCTAAAATCTATAGCGAACATTTAAACAAATTTAAATTTAACGAACTGAAGCTGAGTTACAATATAACAGTACCTATCCATTGGGAATGTGATAAGTGTCATTGCAAATTTGAATTATCTATTGATAGATTATTGAACCGAATTAAAAGAAGTGGTCATTACTGTTTGGAGTGTCATTCTTCATTTGAAGAGTTATTGGATAAAGATTTTGATGTTTCTCCTCTATCTTTTTTAAATTCTTCCATGCTCAAGGAGTGGTCTAAAAGGAACAATATTACACCTAATCAAGTTGATGTATTATCTAATGTTCATGTGTTATGGGAATGTACGAATTGTCACGGAGAGTATTCATGCTCACTATTTGAAAAAACAGATAGGTCTTGTCCATTTTGTTCAAATAGAGAAAAACTTCAGGATTTTAATACACTAAATGAAACACATCCCTATTTGAGGGAATTTTGGGACCTCAGTAATGAAAGGGATTTCCGAATATTGGTTTAAGTCAAATAATGTAGTTAGTTGGGTTTGTCCTTGTTGTAAAATCAACTTTCAATGTAGCCCAGCCGAAATGATCAGTCGAACCGATTTAGAAAATCAAAACTTTCAAACATGTCCCAATCAATGTGACTGGAGGACTGAGGTATTTAAAAATAATATTTTCCTTAAAGAACCAAAACTCATCAAAGAATGGAGCGATAAAAACATAAAATTCCTATTCATTTATCTCAGACAACAATAGAAACGAAAAAATATTGGTGGGATTGTTCAAAGTGTCATGGGACATATTTATGTTCTATCCCAATTCGAAGAGAAGTTTCTCAGTGTTGTCCTTTCTGTAACAACGATAAGCCTCTGAATGGGTATAATACATTTGATTATTTGTACCCTGAACTAGCAAAATTGTGGGCACCAAATAATAAAGTCTCAATAGATAGTTTTGTTCCATTATTAACTGAAAAAAGGTTTTATTTATGGCGCTGCAAAGAATGTAACTTCGAATTTCATGAGCGCTTCAGCATTATATTAAATAAGTATTTAAATTCCGAGACAAAAGATCTTAAAGAAATGTGTCCATTTTGTGCAGAATTAAAAAGAAAGACAAGATAATATCTCATTTTGAAGATTTGATGAACGAGTGGGACTATCTTAATAATCTTATTCTAGGGGATCCAGAAAGAATCCCAAATAATACGCAATTAAGATTTTGGTGGATTTGTAAGAATAATCCAGAGCATCGTTATAGAATGGCTATTGTAGATAAGATTGCAAATGTAAAACGATCTATCGAGCCATGCATATTTTTGTAAAGGGCGTAGACGAAAAAAAGAGAACATTTTTGTTCCTTATAGGAAAAATTTAAAAAAACAGGTTCAAATTTGAACTTGTTTTTTTATCATAGATTTTTATAAAGTACATTATTTTAAAAGATTGTATTTTTAGTTTTCAAGTAGATAGTGTACAGAATTTTTAGTATGCGAAAGATTTAGTTTTCACGGGAATAAAGTACATTTTTTTTGCTCAAAAAAATTTTTTTCGTTAAATGGAATAGAACCCCTATTACATCTTTCCGAAAAACTATAATTTTCTTGAAAAATATATCTGGCTATGCTATACTACTAGTATAGAAAGATTTGGAGAAAAACATGAAACGCGAGATCTTATTAGAACGGATTGATAAACTCAAACAAGTCATGCCCTGGTATGTATTGGAATATTATCAATCGAAACTGGCTGTTCCATACAGTTTTACAACTTTGTACGAATACTTAAAGGAATACGATCGATTTTTTACCTGGGTTTTGGAATCTGGTATATCGGATGCTGATACCATGGCCGAGATCCCTTTAGACGTTCTGGAGCACATGACCAAGAAAGACATGGAATCCTTTATTCTTTACTTACGTGAACGTCCTCTGCTCAATGCTAATACAACGAAAAACGGGGTTTCCCAAACAACCATTAACCGTACCCTTTCTGCACTGTCCAGTCTCTATAAGTATTTGACTGAGGAAGTTGAAAATGAGCAAGGGGAACCTTATTTCTACCGCAATGTCATGAAGAAGGTTGCTACCAAGAAAAAGAAAGAAACTTTGGCGGCTCGTGCTGAAAATATCAAACAAAAGCTCTTTTTAGGGGATGAAACAGAAGGTTTTCTTAACTATATCGACCAGGAATATCCTCAAACACTCTCAAATCGCGCCTTATCTTCCTTTAATAAGAATAAAGAGCGAGATTTAGCGATTATTGCACTCCTTCTTGCCTCTGGTGTCCGTCTCTCTGAAGCCGTTAACCTAGACCTTCGTGACCTCAATCTTAAGATGATGGTGATTGACGTCACTCGAAAAGGTGGAAAACGAGACTCAGTCAATGTTGCTGCCTTTGCTAAGCCTTATCTAGAACAATATCTCGCTATTCGAGACAAACGTTACAAGACAGAAAAGACTGATACAGCTCTCTTTCTGACCTTGTATCGAGGTGTTCCAAACCGAATTGATGCTTCTAGTGTTGAAAAGATGGTGGCCAAGTATTCAGAAGACTTCAAAGTCCGCGTGACGCCACACAAACTACGCCACACACTTGCAACTCGTCTCTATGATGCAACAAAATCACAGGTTTTAGTTAGCCATCAGCTGGGACATGCTAGCACACAAGTTACCGACTTGTATACGCATATCGTTAATGATGAACAGAAAAATGCTTTGGATAGTTTATAAGATTACATAACGGAAATTATGTAAATATGTATTCTATTAGAAAAAGAGCGTTAGATTTCTTTATATGGAATCTTACGCTCTTTTATTCTTTTCTATAAAAAAATTCGATCCAATAATTTCGGTGTGGCTCAATAATAACTGGCTTTCCCCAAAATGATTTTAGATAGGCCAGATTTGCTGGGGTGACTGGTATTTTTTCACCATTATACTTTTCTGCACTTTCTTCCGTTAAAAAGCATTTAACTGCTTCATATGGTGTTCCGTCACTCGCTATTCGATCAATTCCTAAATAAGCAATTTCATCACCGGCCTTCGGAAAATCTGTAAATAGTTTACCAATAAAATAAACCGTCTTATCTTTCATTAGTTCATAAGCTTTACTATTTTCCAATCTGTTATTCGCTGCAGCGTACATAATACAAAAGCTATCCACGATATCTTTCAAAGGCATTAATTCTTCTTTGCTAACGATTATTTCCTCAGGAGCAAGACCACCAATGATTAGGTTTTCATAATGTGGTTGCTGGATGACGTTATCTAAAGCCATTCCTAGAGGGATTTGGATAGCTTGAAAACCTAAAGGCTCTAACTCTTGTCTTTTCTTATCGAAGTGTTCTTGTGTAATACTGACATTCAAATCGTATGGATTTGTAGTTTCTTGATTCTTAAAAAATGCTACCACAATACGATCTAACTGTTCAAATAGACCAAGATTTTCAACTGGAATTTTCATCATCGAATATGATCCCCTTTTTTGTTCATATTTCCTCTATATTCTACTCTCTTGGTATTTAAATATCAAGTTTAAGATAAAAGATATCCATGTTAAATGGATATCTTTTACTTTATTCCACCACTGCTTCAGCAATTTCCTCTGCCGTGATTCCTGCGAAGTAACGACCTAGGTTAATGGTTTGAAGGGCTTTGAGGACGTCTTCACGTTCGTATTTGACACCACGAAGAACATCTTCTACTGCTGCAACATCTTCGATACCAAAGAAGTCACCGTAAATCTTGATATCTTGAATTTTTGATTCAATGACATTAGCGAAGATTTCCACCTTACCGCTTGGGAATTTTGTGCCACGACGGACATTGTATTCAGGAGACTTTCCATAGTTCCAATCCCAGGTACCGAACTTGGTTTCCTTGATACGATTGATTTCAGCCAATTCTTCATCCGAGAAGACATATTCTGTCATCTCAGGGTATTCTTTCTTCATGTAGTCCAAAAGCAAGTCACGGAACTCTTCAACCGTGATTTTTTCTGGCAACTCATCGATGATATTGGTCACACGAGCACGGACTGATTTAACCCCTTTGGACTCAAACTTGTCTTTAGATACCTTGAGAGCATTGGCAAGGACTGACAAATCAACGTCAAAGAGAAGGCAACCATGGTGCATGATACGTCCATTGATATAAGCTTGTGCATTCCCACAGAATTTCTTACCATCAATTTCCAAATCGTTACGACCCGTGAATTCAGCCTTCACTCCAAGCTGAGCCAAGGTGTTGATCACGGGAGTCGAGAAGCTCTTGAAATCAAAGGCCTTGTTTTCATCTTCTTTTGAAATGATGGTGTAGTTAAGGTTGTTTAAATCATGGTAAACAGCGCCACCACCACTGATCCGACGAACCACTTCAATCCCATGCTCCCGAACGTAGTCACGGTTGATTTCTTCAATGGTATTTTGGTGGCGACCAACGATAATCGAAGGTTTGTTAATCCAAAGAAGGAAGATTTGATCCTCATCTAAAAGGTGCTTAAAAGCATACTCTTCTAAAGCAATATTAAAAGCAGTATCATTTGAATAATTAATAATGTATTTCATAAGATTCCTTTATATACGATAGAGACTGGTCCAGCATTTGCTGTCCAGCCATTCTATCATTTCAAATATTATTTCTTCTTAGGTGAGTGAACCGCCAAGCCAAGTACATCCGCAAAGGCTTCGTACATCACTTCTGAGAAGGTTGGGTGACCATGAATGGTCTTGAGCATTTCTTCTACAGTGATTTCCATCTCAATGATGGTTGAAGCTTCGTTGATCAATTCAGCTGCTGCTGGACCAATGATATGAACACCAAGAACTTCACCGTATTTCTTGTCTGCAATGACTTTAACAAAGCCTTGAGCCGCATCTGATGCAATGGCACGACCGTTCGCTGCAAAGTTGAATTTACCGATTTGAACATCGTATTTCTCACGAGCTTGTTCTTCTGTCAAACCAACAGCCGCAACTTCTGGAAGGGTGTAGATGGCTGCAGGAGTCAAGTTCAATTTGGCAACAGCATGATTTCCCTTAAGAGCATTTTCAGCCGCTACTTCACCCATACGGAAGGCAGCGTGAGCCAACATCTTGGTACCGTTGATATCGCCTGGCGCATAGATACCTGGAACAGATGTTTCCATGTATTCATTGACCTTGATCCGTCCACGATCCAATTCAAACTCAACTTCACCGATTCCTTCAAGATCTGGAACACGACCGATTGAAAGAAGGGCTTTAGTTAGCGATGATATCATCTTTTGCCTTCAACCTTGATACGGAGTTTGCCATCTTCTTCAATGATTTCTTGGAGTTTAGTATCAGTCAAGATTGTCATACCTTTACGTTCAAGGATTAAACGAAGGTTCTTAGATACTTCAGCATCCATAGCTGGAACGATGCGGTCCATCATTTCGATAACCGTAACTTTTGAACCAAAGGTCATGAAGGCTTGACCAAGTTCGATACCGACAACCCCACCACCGATGATCACGAGGCTTTCTGGAACTTCATTCATTTCAAGGATATCGTCACTGGTCATGACAAGGGATGATTCCATACCTGGAACGTTAATCTTGCTGACTTTTTGAACCACCAGCAAGGATGATTTTTCTTCGTTTCAAGCAATTCAGAACCATTGACCAAGACATTCTTATCTTTCGTGATGGTACCGATACCCTTTATGAACATCCACTCCGTAGCTGCGAAGAAGCCCTGCAACACCACCAACGAGGGTATTTACGACCTTGTTCTTGGTTTCAAGAACCTTATCCATATCTACTGAGAAACTTGGATTTTCAATGATAATACCACGGTTGGCCGCATGTCCGATATTTTCAATGATTTCAGCGTTGTGAAGGTAAGTCTTAGTTGGGATACATCCGCGGTTCAAGCACGTTCCACCAAGTTCAGATTTCTCAACAAGAGCAACCTTACCACCCAATTGAGCTGCCTTAATAGCAGATACGTAACCAGCAGGACCCCCACCAATCACTACGATATCATAAGCGTCATCGCTCTTATTGTCATCGTTTGAAGCACTTGCTGCAGCTGGTGCTGGACTCGCTTCTGGTGCTGCTCCAGCTGTTGGGATATTTTCCCCTTCTTCACCAAGATAACCGATTACTTCTGTTACAGGAACAGTTTCTCCGTCCCCTTTCAGGATAGCGATCAAGTAACCGTCTTCTTCCGCTTCCAACTCCATGCTGACTTTGTCTGTCATGATTTCAAGGAGCACTTCTCCTTCTTTTACAAATTCGCCGACTTTCTTATTCCACTGAACGATTTGTCCTTCGGTCATATCTACGCCGGCTTTTGGCATAATTACTTCTAAGGCCATTTTATTTCCCTCTTTTTCTTGTTTCTATTCTCTCTCGTTGATTAGACCAACATTGAAATCGGGTCTTCAATCAAGGCTTTCAAGTCTTTCATGAATTTGGCACCAGCCATTCCATCGACAACGCGGTGGTCAATGGTCAAGCCCAAGCTCATGATTGGACGAATGACAATTTCACCATTCACAACAACTGGTTTTTCAACCGTTGCGCTAACTCCAAGGATAGCAGAGTTTGGTTGGTTGATAATCGGTCCAAATGATTGAACGCCAAACATTCCTAAGTTACTGATGGTAAAGGTAGAGTTTTGCAATTCACTTGGAGCAAGCTTACCATCCAAGGTACGTCCGATAACATCCTTGAAGGCTACAACCAACTCTGACAAGGTCATTTTTTCTGCGTTATAGACAACCGGTGTCATCAGTCCATTGTCCATCCCAACTGCCATCGCTAAGTTGACATAATTGTGAGTGATGATGGTTTTGCCATCTTCTGTTAATGACGCATTGATGTATGGATGTTTCATCAAGGTCTTAACCACTGCTAGAGAAAGCAAATCTGTTACAGTGACTTTTTTGCCAGTTGCTTCCATGATTGGATCCAATACTTTCTTACGAAGGGCCAACATTTGAGACATATCAACGTCATAGTTCAAAGTAAAGGTTGGTGCTGTCAAGTAAGATTCCACCATCCGTTGAGCGATCACCTTCCGCATTGGTGTCATCGGAATCCGCTCGATCTCACCATAAGGTGTCACATTATCTGGAGCTTCCTCCACCTTCTCGATTTGAGCAGGTGACTTAATGGTCTCATTCTCAATATTTTCAGGAAGAAAAGCAAGGATGTCCTTCTTCATGATCTTGCCACGATGACCAGTTCCTTGAATCTCTTGCCAAGCAATATTGTGTTCTAAAGCAATTCGTTTTGCAAGTGGTGAAATGCGAACCACATTTGTGTCTTTATAGGTTTCCACGTCTTCTTTGTGGACACGACCGTTTGCGCCTGAACCAGAAACATCATAGAGGTTGATCCCAAGATCATCCGCTAATTTTCTAGCCGCAGGAGTCGCTCTTAGCTTATCATCAGCCATGACCTCTCCTATTCTATTATAAGATATCAAGGACGTAGAGGACAAAGAAAAAATAGGAGATTGACGCTGTGTTCGATGAACACAGGAAATCTATCTTTTTCACAGTCCTCCGTCCGATCAGTATAAGATACTAAGGGGTCAAAAGTCAAAGTGAAAAATAGGAAACTTGACGAAGAAACTTTAGTTTCTAGGAAAGTTTATCTTTTTCACCCAGACTTTAGCCCGTGCTCTAATTTAAATGACATTACATAATTTATGTTATGTATTATTCTTTAGTTATATGTTTTACGAATAGCATCTTTGATGCTTTCAACTGTTGGAATCATTGCATTTTCAAGGTTTTGTGCGTAAGGCATTGGCACATCTTCCCCCGCACAACGGCGGATTGGTGCATCCAAGTAATCAAATGCTTCTGATTCAGAAATAATAGCTGAAATTTCACCAATATAGCCACTTGTTTTGTGGGCATCATTGACAAGGACTACTTTTCCTGTCTTCTTGACAGAATTAATGATGATCTCTTTATCGAGTGGGACCAAGGTACGTGGGTCTACTACTTCTACTGAGATGCCTTCTTCTGCCAATTCTTCAGCAGCTTGCATCACGCGACGAAGCATTTTTCCGTAGGTTACGACAGTGACGTCAGTTCCTTCGCGTTTGATTTCTCCGACACCAAGTGGAATCGTGTAGTCTGGATCAACTGGCACTTCCCCTTTTTGGTTGAATTCTGATTTATATTCAAGAATGATAACGGGGTTGTTGTCGCGAATAGAAGACTTAAGCAGTCCCTTCATATCCGCTGGCGTACCAGGAGCAACAACTTTCAAACCAGGAATATGAGTAAACCATGATTCCAAAGATTGGGAGTGTTGAGCTGCAGATCCAACTCCATTACCAGCAGCACAGCGAATGGTCATCGGCACTTGACCTTTACCACCAAACATGTAGCGAGTTTTAGCAGCTTGGTTGACAATAGCATCCATGGCAATTACTGAGAAATCCATGAAGGTCATATCAACGATTGGGCGAAGTCCGGTCATGGCTGCACCTGCTGCTGCACCTGAAATCGCAGCCTCAGAAATCGGACAGTCACGGACACGTTCTGGACCAAACTCTTCCAGCATCCCTACAGAAGTTCCGAAGTCTCCACCGAAAACTCCGACATCTTCTCCCATCAACAATACATTTTCGTCGCGACGCATTTCCTCAGACATAGCAAGGATAATGGTATCGCGGAAAGACATTAATTTAGTTTCCATAATTCTCTACTCCCCCTTAGTCTGCGTAAATATCTTCGAAAGCTGATTCAAGTGGAGGGAATGGGCTTTCTTCCGCAAATTTCACTGAAGCTTCCACTGCTTCTTTCACTTCTTCTTGGATTTGATCCAATTCTTCTGCGCTCGCAATCTCATTTTCAAGGAGATACTTGCGAAGGTTTTCGATTGGATCTTTCTTCTTCCACTCTTCTACTTCTTCACGGGTCCGGTATTTACCAGGGTCAGATGAGGAGTGACCAAGCCAACGATAGGTGACACTTTCAATCAAGACAGGTCCTTTCCAGAGCGGACGTGTTCAACAGCTTTTTGGAATCCTTCATAGACATCGATAACGTTGTTTCCATCAGGAATAAACATTCCAGGAATGCCGTAAGCAGCACTACGTTCGTGGATATGCTGGATATTGGTCATTTTCTTGATGTCAGCAGAGATTCCATAACCGTTATTGATACAGTAGAAAATTACTGGAAGATTCCAGATAGAAGCCATATTCACCGCTTCGTGGAAGACACCTTCATTGGTTGCGCCATCGCCAAAGAAGCAGACGACAATCTTACCAGTCTTTTTCATTTGTTGAGTAAGGGCAGCACCTACTGCAATTCCCATACCACCACCAACGATCCCGTTGGCACCAAGGTTTCCGGCATCCAAGTCAGCGATATGCATAGAGCCACCTTTCCCTTTACAAGTACCCGTATATTTCCCCAGGATTTCAGCCATCATGCCATTCAAATCGATTCCTTTAGCAATGGCTTGTCCGTGACCACGGTGGTTTAGATGTCAGCAAATCATCATCGTTTAAAGCCAACATCGCTCCGACGTTAGCCGCTTCTTCCCCAACAGAAAAGTGCGTCATTCCTGGCACTTTCCCTTTTTTTACTAACTGTGCAATTTTTAAGTCCATGCGACGGATTTCTTCCATTTTACGGAACATTTCCAATAAGAGACTTTTATCTAATGTTGCCATCATTTCGCCTTTCTTAGCATTTATTCATTCACTTTTTCATTCTAGCCAAAAAAATGAAAGCACTGTCAAAAAAATAATGCTCAAAATGATTTCACAAACTATATACACTTGGAAGATGGTTTCTATAAGCTTTTTCAAAATGAAATATTTAGTATTTTCACAAACTTAGTCTTTTCCATGACATTTGCATTAGTACATATAAAAAAACCGATAGGATCCTATCCTACCGGTCGTTATCTTATGATTGGCGTTGGCCAAAGTCATGAATCATTTGTTCCAATTCTTCACGACTAGGTGTTGTAAGCATATAGAGGTAATCTCCCTGAAGTTCCGCAAAGGCTGCTGGCATATCTTTCTTGACACGGAATTGATCATGGTATTTAGCCAAAACTTCTTCCTCTGACAGAGCATAAGCTGCATTGGCACGACGAGAAGTTGCCAAGCAATAAAGGGGCTCAAACTCAGAAGCTGGGAAGGGTTCTCCCTGCTACGATGGCAGCATAACCACGGTACAAATCAATCGAGTGAGCATAGTTGTAGACGTCGATGGTAAAGCCACCTGCAGGACGATTATTGTACTCGATCGCAATATAGTCATCCCCATCGCGGAAGAACTCAATGTGGAAGAAACGTTCCTTCATGCCAAAGGCTTTGACAATCGCTTCCCCGTATTGACGCAATTTTGGATCCATCTCTTTAAGGACATAATAAGAGTTGTCCATCTTGTAGAGCATCAAATCGAGTGGCGTATAAGCATAGTCAAATGTAGTTGAAAAGACAATGTTGCCGTCACGATCCACTAGACCATCAAAGGTACAAATCTCACTAGAAGTGACGAATTTCTCAAAGAAAGTACTCAGTATGGCCATCCCATTCTGCCTTGAAATGGTCCACATCTTCTGGCGTTTCGATCTTGAAGGTCGCTGCTGCTCCTACCCCATTGTCAGGCTTAGCAATCAATGGCAACCCAATCTTCTTCACGGCCTTATCAATGTCTTTTTCTGTTTTAACCACAGCACCCGGAACGACTGGGACTCCAGCCTTCTTGAAGAGTTTCTTCATTTCGGATTTGAACTTGGTTTTCTTCAGATCTTTTGGCTTAGCCCCGAAGACATTGAATTGCTCCCGAAGCGCCGCATCCAATTCCAACCAGTATTCATTATGAGACTCAATACGATCGATTGGGCCATGCTTGTAAAAGAGAAAGGCAACCGCACGCTTCACTTCATCCAGATTTTCCAAATTTTCAACACGGAAATATTCTGTTAAACTGTTGCGCAAAGGCTCATCTAACTGTTCATATGGCTCTTGACCAATTCCCAAGACAGTGATCCCTTTATTAGCCAACTCGATTGTAAATTGTTGGAAGTTTTGTGGGTAATATGGTGAAATAACGATATAATTCATTGAGGTCTCCTCCCTTTTTACTTATAGATACATTTGGCCTAGGAAATATGGCATTTGTTTGCGCCACCATTCCCAATCGTGGGCGACATCATGTCCCCATTCAGCGAACCATGCAGGAATATTTTTGTGATCAAAGGCTTCTTTCAGTTTGTAGAAAGATGGAAGTCCATCTTGTTCCCAAGCCCCTAAACCAGTACAAACAACGATTTCAGCCTGACGGTAACGATCGATAAACCAGCCATCGTTTTGGTTCCAAATATAATCAGATGGCGAGTTTTGGTAAATTGCTTCATCGCCTCCAAAGTCACCAACAAAGAAACGAGCGTCATAGACACCACTCAAGGCAATCACTTTGTTAAAGACATCTGGATGTTGCAAGAAGAAGTTGAGCGCGTGGTAGGCTCCCATAGAGCAACCAGTTGTCATCATCGGATCAAACCAGCCTGTTTTGTGTTTGATAAAAGGAATGGCTTCTTCAATCACATAGCGTTCATAAGCTCGGTGCATTCCTGCTCGATCGTGAGGATTCTTCCAATTACAAAGCCAGCTATCACTATCCACACTCGAAAGGGTAAAGAATTGAACCCGTCCTTCTTCGATAAATTGAGCACAAGCATCAATCATACCAAAGTCATAGTACTCGTTATGGCTTCCACCTGATGAAGCAAAGACCACAACAGGAATTCCTGCGTGTCCATAGCGATTAACATACATTTCACGGTTAAGTTGGCCACTCCAGTGGCTTAAATGTTCAATATTCATAAGTTTCCTCTTTCTCTCTATTGATTTGTTTTGAGTCCATTAATCCCAATTTTCAGCCAAAAAGCGAAGGCATTCTGGTAGGTGCTCTGCCCACGCTTCTTCGTGGTGAATAGCACCAGATTGAATCCGAATGGCAATATGATTGAGTTCCACCCCTTGCTGGATGACGTCGTGATAATAACGAAGGGATGAATCGATATAGGCTTGCTTGATGTTTCCTGCCATTAAAGTTTTATCTGTATCATCCGCCTCTTCAGTCCCCACATAGATGTAGATCCGTTGATCTGCATATAATTTTTTGCGTTCGATATAATGATTGAAGGCATCTTGGTGCAGCCAGTTGGCGGATGAAAAGACCCCTAAACAACCGATTTGATCTTGGTACTCTAATCCCAAGAATTGGGTAATATTTCCCCCCAAGGAAGATCCAATCATGGCCGTATGTTCTCGATCAGCAAGAGTCCGGTATTCTTGGTCGATAAAAGGTTTCACCACCTCCATGACAAATTCGCCGTACTCAACCCCTTTGCCACCAAATTGCATGCCAGGAATATTAGATTCCTTGTACTTCCAGGCAGAGTATTCATTCATGCGTTGGAAACCATCATTATCGATCGCAACGACAATCATGCGACTAATATCGGGATTCCGCTTAATGGCTGGAATCACCTTCCAGGAATGACCCGCATAAGCTTCCTTGCTGTACAAAACGTTTTGCCCATCGTGGAAATAAACCACAGGGTAACGTCTATCTGTATCCGTTTCATAATTCTTAGGTAATAAGACTCGCACACGACGGAGTTTTCCGGTATAAGGCACTTTCAACTCGTGTGTCTTCATATCTAAATAAAAATAGGATTTGTTCATTGTCAGAAAACTCTCTATATTCTAAATTTTATTCATTATACCATTTTTAGAAGAAAAAGTCTGGATTTTCTCCAAACTTTTTCTTTTCTTGGGTTATTTTTCCATAAACTGAGCCAAATCTTGTAAAGAACGTTCGGCAATTTTTTCATAGCGCTCTTTTTTATCTCGAATGCGTGGTCCTTCTAGCTCTTTGATAATTCCGAAGTTGACATTCATGGGTTGGAAATGTTTGCTATCGGCATGGGTAATATAGTGAGCCAGACTTCCGATAGCTGTCGTTTCAGGGAAAATCGCTGCTTCTTCTCCTTTGAAAAGGCGAGCTGCATTGATTCCAGCTACCAAACCTGAGGCAGCTGACTCAACATAGCCTTCTACACCTGTCATTTGACCTGCAAAGAAGAGGTTCGGTTGTTTCTTAGAACGGTAGGTTTGTTCTAGCAGATTTGGAGAGTCCATGTAAGAATTGCGGTGCATGACTCCGTATCTCACAAACTCCGCATTTTCCAAACCTGGGAATCATTTGGAAGACCCGTTTTTGTTCGCCCCATTTAAGGTGAGTTTGGAAGCCAACGATATTGTAGAGGCTAGCAGCTGCATTGTCTTGGCGCAACTGAACGACTGCGTAAGGTGTCTTAAACTCCCCATCACGTGGCCCTTTGTAATCATCTGGATACTCGAGCCCAACTGGCTTCATAGGGGCCATAGAGCATGGTTTTGATGCCTCGTTTGGCCATGACTTCAATTGGGCATACAACCTTCAAAATACTTTTCTTTTTCAAAAGAGTTGAGCGGGGCTTCTTCTGCATTGACCAAGGCCTCGTGGAAATCCATAAATTCTTGTTTGGTCATGGGGACAGTTGAGATAAGCTGCTTCTCCCTTGTCATAGCGTGACTTGAGATAGACCTTGTCCATATCGACAGTATTGACATCGATGATTGGAGCTGCTGCATCATAGAAATAGAAACCATCGCCACCATTGAGGGCATGGATCTTTTCTGCCAAGGCATCGCTGGTTAGAGGCCCCGTTGCGACCACTGTGATGGCATCTGTCGGCAATTCCGTAATTTCATCACGAATGACTTCGATGAGCGGGTGTTGGGATACCTTCTCCGTCACTCGACTAGCAAAACCTTCTCGGTCCACAGCCAGTGCTCCACCGGCCGGTACCCGGGTCGCTTCCGCTGCTTCAAGAATGACAGAACCCAGACGGCGCATTTCTTCTTTGAGGAGCCCGACAGCATTGGTGAGAGAATCCCCGCGAAGAGAGTTGGAACACACTAACTCAGCAAAGTTGTCTGTTTTGTGTTGCGGAGTTGATTTCACTCCCCGCATTTCATAAAGCTTGACCGGAATACCCTGTTGGGCAATCTGGTAAGCTGCTTCCGAGCCAGCAAGGCCCGCACCAATAACATTGATATAAGATTGAGACATGACACTAATACCTCTTTGGGAATCAAAACACCCCACTGGACTGTTTGACACCCACAAATCTTTCTAATTTTCTACTTGGTCCATTATACCAAAAAGCCAAGTAAAAAGACAGGGAGGCTTTTCCTTCCTGTCTATACTTTAACTAATTATTTTCTTATGAACATAACCAGGCTGCTAGGAGAGCAGATAGGATACTAAATAAAGAGCCGATCAAGTAATACTCCGCAAAGGCTGGATTTTCCGAAATTTTATTGTAGCGGGCGATGGATTTAGCTGTAAATACTAGGCCGATAGAAGCAAATTGCCCATAGACGAGACAGGCACCGATCACCAAACGCTCTAAAAAGCCAATCATGGAACCAGCCCCAGTGATCGTATCCATTTTCTTCTTGCTGGTGGGTTGATACTTGGTAAACAGAATTTTAAAGGCAATATTGCTTGGTTTCCCAACTAGGAGGACATAAAAGATTAGATTTAAAGTGTCCAGAGGCAGATAGGTCGAACCATTCTTCGCTCCTAAAAGGACTAGACACGTCAAGATGCTAATATGCAAGACTTGATCCAAGGCAAAGGTCCATGCGGTTGGTAATTTCAATTGCTTCTGCACGATCGGTTTTAAGAAATCTATTCCAGCATGAGTCAGTAAAATGACCAAGCAAATCCACCACAAATCTAGATGACAGAGAGAAACCACGATCAGAGGCAGAGCTACATATAGAATGTGAAGCCCGAGCACCTTCTTATCCTGATCCTTACGATCCGCCATCTTCTGACTTTGAAAATAATAATCCGATAACAAATGACAAATCAACAAGAGGATCAAGTATGGATTCGTTACGATACTAGACAATCCGCTCATAGTCCTCTCCTTTCTCTAAGCTTTGAATACAAGCTAGTGCTGCTGCTCGTCCCCGTAAATAAACACGAATACTGCTACTCTTTAAGCGCTTGGACAGGGCACTTGGGTTAAGCCCTAGCGATTGGGCCAAATCCTGCTGGCTAAAGGTTTTCACTATAGACAGATCTCTTTAGCAGATTGAGTAGGATCTCTTCCTGACTCTCTCTCCAGCCCGAACGTATGGCTTCTCCGGAAGCGATGAGCGCATTCACCACTGAGTCCTGGCTGTCATTACCGCTCAAAAAAATAGATCTGGGTGTTGCCATAATCATTTTTTTCTGATGGACCAGATTAATAGCTGCACGAGCATTCCAATAGGCTGGTCCCATCTGCACCGATACTTTGCAGGGGATCGATATCCGTTACAATCTCTCCAAGGCCAATGCCGATCGAAGTTGAGTCGGCTTTTAGTTCTGAACGCAGGGTATCAATGATTTGAAAAAAATCGGAGCATCCACTTTTTAAAAAGCGCCTGAAACTCATCGCCCAAAGTTAAGGTAAAAGCCGATGCTAGGCAGTCTTTAAAAAAAGCTCATTGATCTTTTGAAGTGTTTTTTTCTAACTGTTTTTTTGCAGGTCAAAACGTTCTTGTACGATTTTGGAATCAATCACATCTGCAATCAAAGCAAGATACATAAGCCCACCTCCTTATGTCTATTATAACGAAAAAATACAAAAAATGTCTATTATAACAGACATTTATAAAAATTGCCGTTATAATAGACATTGAATCATTTAAAAAGCTTATTTCACTTTTTTTCTTCTTCGTAGTCGCCATTGCTACATACGACTTGTTTTCCCGCCACCACGAACTTTTTTCTCAACTAAGTAGTGGCCACATTTTGGACAATCCCGACCGATCGGTTTATCCCAAGAGGTAAATTCACACTCTGGATAGCGATTGCATCCATAGAAAATACGATTGCGCTTGGTTTTACGTTCGATGATTTGTCCCTGATGACAGTCAGGACACTCCACACCGATTTCTTTGACAATGGCTTGGGTATGACGACAATCTGGGAAATTACTACAAGCATAGAACTTTACCAAAACGTCCTAATTTAATCACCATCGGGCTACCACAAACTTCACAATCAAAACCAGCCGGTTCGTCTTTGATTTGGATTTTTTCCATCTCTTCTTCAGCCTTTTGCGACTTCTTTAGAGAATGGTTTGTAGAAGGCATCAATGACTTTTTGCCACTCTTCTTTTCCAAGTTCGACATCATCGAGTTTCCCTTCCATCTCTGCTGTGAAGGTCACGTTGACAATATCTGGGAAGAATTCAACGATCAGTTTATTAACGATTTCCCCTAACTCTGTTGGTTCAAAGCGTTTGGCTACCAGCTTCACATAATAGCGTTTTTGAATGGTCTCAATCGTCGGTGCATAGGTTGAAGGACGACCAACACCGTTCTCTTCCAAGGTCTTAATCAAAGTCGCTTCAGAATATCGAGCAGGTGGTTGGGTAAAGTGTTGCTCCGGCTTGCTATTGACTTGCTTGACAATATCACCTTCTACCATATCCGGCAACATCTTGTTCTTATCTGAGTCGTTATAAATAGCCAAATAACCATCAAACTTCACCTGGCTCCCGTTTGCCGTATACTGAACCCCATTTTGACCTAAACGGACATTCATGGTATCAAAGACAGCTGCTGTCATTTGACTAGCTACAAAGCGGTTCCAAATTAAGGTGTAGAGCTTGAGCTGGTCCTTGTCGAGGTACTTGGCAATGCTCTCAGGAGTATTGAAGACGCTAGACGGACGAATCGCTTCGTGGGCATCTTGGGCACCAGAAGCATTCTTCACACGGCTTCCATGCTTAGAGTATTTCTCACCAAAGCGATCCACGATAAAGTTCGCTGCCTCATTTTGAGCAACTGGACTGATCCGTGTAGAATCGGTACGCATATAGGTAATCAAACCTTGAACACCAGAACCAATATTGATTCCTTCATACAACTGCTGGGCGACCATCATGGTCTTGCGTGTACGGAAGTTAATCTTATTGGCAGCATCCATTTGCATGGAAGAGGTTGTGTATGGAAGTGGCGCATTCCGACGACGTTCTTTCTTTTCAACTTTTTCAACGGTAAAATCTTTGCCATCTAAGCGTTCAAGAACAGCTTTCACCTCTTCATTGGTGTTGAGCTTCATCTTCTTGCCATCAATCCCATAGAAGCTGGCTTGGAATTGCTTGGTCCCTTTTTTGAAGACACCATCAATGGTCCAGTATTCTTCCGGCTTGAAATCATTAATTTCGTTTTCGCGATCAATGATTAATTTGAGGGCAACAGATTGCACGCGCCCTGCAGAAAGTCCTTTTTTGACCTTTTTCCAAAGAATAGGCGAAATGGAATACCCTACAATCCGATCCAAGACCCGACGTGCTTGTTGGGCATCGACCAAGTCCATATCGATTTGGCGCGGTTCTTTAAAGGCATTTTTTACTGCATCCTTGGTGATTTCGTTAAAGACCACACGGTTTTTTTCTTTGGCATCCAAGTTCAAAATATGCGCTAAATGCCAAGAAATAGCTTCTCCTTCTCGGTCCGGGTCACTTGCGAGAAAGACTTGTTTGGCTTTTTTAGCTTCTTTTTTCAAATCATTGATCAAGGGACCTTTTCCACGAATATTGATATACTCCGGTTCATAGTTATTGTCGAAATCGATCGACATGGTTGATTTTTTCAGGTCCCGAATATGGCCAACACTAGCCATGACTTTGTAGTTACGACCAAGGTATTTTTCGATTGTTTTCGCCTTAGCAGGAGACTCCACAATCACCAAATTTTTCTTGGTTGTACTACTTTTTCTTTTTGTTTTTGTTACCACGTTTTATCCCTCTGTATTGTATAAATCTCATTGAGTTTAATACATTTTAAGAAAGATGTCAACTAGGAACTTCTCCTATAGGAAAATCACAATTCGTATTTCAATTCATCAAGAATGTCCTGGCCTGAGGTGACAAGCTTTGCACCTTCTTGAATCAGGTGATGGCAGCCTGCAGATTTTCCATCTAAAATATTTCCTGGAATAGCAAAAACGTCTCTCCCTTCTTCCATAGCACGCTCACAAGTAATCAAACTCCCTGAACGGAGTCGAGCTTCTGCCACAATCACTGCCTGACAGAGACCTGCAATGATGCGGTTTCGCTCAGGAAAATGAAACTTAAGTGGTGCCTGACCTGGACCATACTCGCTCAAGATCAGATGGTGTTCCCCCATATGCGCCTGCAGTCTTTGATTGCTCTTAGGATAAAAGACATCCAGTCCCGTTCCTATCACTCCGATGGTCTTGCCACCATTTCGGATACTGGCATAATGAGCGGTCGCATCAATTCCCTTAGCAAGTCCACTAACAATGACCAATTCATTCCCAAGTTCCTTAATAATCTTCTCTACAGAACGAACCCCTTCTCGCGTGGTCTCCCGAGCTCCAACAACTGCGATCTTCGGTCTGGTTAACAGCTCCAAATCCCCTTGGTAAAAAAGGAGTACAGGAGGATTGTAGATCTGTAGCAATTCCTCAGGGTATTCTGGATCAAAAATGGATAGAGATGGGAACCGTTCAAACTCCTTGTGTAAATGGTCTTCATCTAGTTGCCGGTATTTGTCTACAAAATGAAGGATACTGCGACAGCGAGCGATCCTTGCTATCTCTTCTAAGCTTGGTAAGGCTTGGTCTTTCCTACAGTAGTCCAAGACTCTTAAGACTTGCTCATTTGATAAACCGGCTTCTTTTAATTTAAAGATTTCAAATTTCTCCATGGTCACCTTCTACTTCCTCTCACTTATTAATTCGAAAAAGAAAAGAAAAAAAGCCCTATTTCTAGAACTTTTTTTGATGTGTCGAAGAATAAAAGTAAGATGCCGCACCAATCAAGTTGCTTTCATTGTGGAAGCGAGCCGCTTGAATGGGCAAGGCCTCAAATTGTTTATGCCCTTTTTGAGAGAGCAGGTCATGGTATTGTCGACTGATCTCATCGATCAGTAGTGGTTGACTACTAATGCCCCCGCCAATCGTCACCTTCTCAAGCAAGAGCAAAGATTGAAGATTAAAAATCAGAATAGCAATATCGTGGCAATAAGCCTGAAACAAGGATGTCAGCTCCTCATGGCCCCCTTGATCAAGAGCTTTGAAAACAGCTATACCATCTGCCTTTTCTAAGTTTAAGATGTGACGAGCTTTCTCAACAAATTGAACAGCTGAACCGGTGTTTTCCAAAAGATTGGAAATGCCTTGCAAAAAGAGTTCGCGATGAAAGCGGCGATTTTCTGGTGTTCTTTCTGCCTTATCAATAGACCGAATGTATTCTGTCAGTTGCCATCCTCTCAATAGGTCACCATTAGAAAGAAGAGCAAGGCCAACTCCTGTCCCTAGGACCAAGGTCGCACCGCAAGGACAATTTTTTAGATTACCAAGCCTTGCTTCCGCTAGACCAGCAGCTTCTCCATCATTGAGAACAGTAACAGGTACTTGAAATGTTTGTTCTAGTCTACTTGCTAGAGGAATGCCTCGCAAATATGGAATGAGACCACCTCGAAAGACAAAGCCAAGGCTCTTTTGGATCTCACCAGGGCATGAAATGGCGATCCCCTCGATTTCTTCCCGTACAGGAGCAACGATTCCTTCTAATCCTTGCCAAAACTCCTCAATCGTCGGTGGTGTTGGGATCTTGTCTGTATGGATCAATTGATAGTCCGTGTCCATCAGACCGTACTTTATAAAGGTACCACCGATGTCGATAGTGAATAGCATAACCTAATCCTCACACATTGATTTGACGGGTTCAAACGAACGCCGATGGATAGGGGTCACTCCCAGCTTGTCGAGGCCAGCCAGATGCTTAGCCGTCCCATAGCCAGCGTTCTGAGCAAAATCATAACCCGGATATTCTCGATCAAACTCTCCCATCATCTGATCCCGAGTCACCTTAGCTACGATGGATGCTGCAGCAATGGATAAGGAGTTAGCATCCCCTTTGATAATACTAGTTTGGGGAATAGGAAGATCTAACTTCATAGCATCAATCAAAAGATGCTGGGGTTGAGGACCTAGCTGACCAATGGCCTCCATCATGGCTAGCTTCGTAGCTTCATAGATATTAACCTGGTCAATCACGTGATTGTCCTTGACGCCGATTCCGATCGCAATGGCGTTTTGGAGCACAGCCTCATAGATTTCCTTGTGTTTGGATTTTGGAATCTTTTTACTATCGTTGAGGCCTGGAATCTTACAAGCTTTCGGCAAGATCACGGCAGCTGCAACAACTGGTCCTGCTAATGGGCCACGTCCCACTTCATCCACTCCTGCAATGAGCTCCATCCCAAGCGCATAACATTCTTTTTCATAGGCCAGCATTCCTTCCAAACGTTCATCTTCATCTAAACGTTTTTGGATTTCTTTTTTTCGCTTTGCAATCGCTTGGATCACACCAGATCGGCTATCCTGTTCCAATTCAGTCAATAAAGGATCGTCTAACCGCTGGATGCTTGCTAATTGCTCTTTAATTTCCTTAATGGTTGCCATCAATTTCCCCTACGCGATCCAGCGTATACCGTCCCAATTTACCATCGCGAACATCTTTGACAAAGAGTTGGTAAAAACGGTCGTAATCTTCACGAAATCCTAATTTCTGGGTCATTTCCATAATGATTTCAGGAGCTTCTTGTTCCAGATCCATTTGTTTTAAACGTTCCTGCAAAACAGTTGGGTAGTGCTCTTTAAATAGTTAAGGCCAAAGATGGTCACTTCATCCATTGGAAGCAACTGATCCTTGATGGCGCCTGTTAAAGCAAGCTTTAAGGCCACTTCTTCATCTTCAAACTTGGGCCAGAGAATCCCTGGAGTATCCAAGATTTCAAGATCCTTATTCGTTTTCAACCATTGTTGCCCCTTAGTCACCCCTGGTTTATTCCCAACAACAGCAATCTTTTTCCCCGCTAAGCGGTTCATCAGAGTTGATTTCCCAGCATTAGGAATCCCGATGATCATGGTCCGAAGGTTCAATAGTCCTGTTGTTATAAACATCTGTAATATATTCTTTGAGATCTAACATCATATTATAATCTATGTTCTAATATAATTTAAATCATGCAGTGCTCTGTGAGGTCAGTCCCTTGGTCTCAGACAACAAAATAATAATGGTCTATCATTTAATGGTCTCTTTGTTTCTTGATTTCTTTATTATAGTTTTTTTGGTCCAATGCTGGGGACTTTTGTGCTTGTGAAAAAAATCTAACGATCACTTTCACGACCATCTTCTTTTATATAGCTTTAGGTCAATCTCAAGATAATCCAAAGACATATCAAACGGAAGGACTAAAATCTTCATCCAGAGGTAACATATCCATCTCCACTTTCTAGGGTTCCACTAATAGTTCACCACAGCATTGACAGCAATGACTGATCTTCGTCACTATCCATATTGGAGAAGGACTGTTTTAATCGGTTTATAAAAACATAAACCGTTTAATTCCTTTTAAAAACCACTTGGTAGATTTTATCTGGATCAAATTCAACTACTTCTCCACTACGTTTAATGACTTCCATCGGAGTCTCCTTTATTTTAAATTTTCATGAATACTCCATTTCCTTTATAAAGAAATGAAGACCTACTACTTTATTATATAATTTTTTTACAAAGAATCAAAGGTCTTTCAAAAAAATAGATTCATTCATTGGGAAGTTAAGTTATTTTTTTATTCAAACACAATTTCTACAATAAAAATATTAGTAATCTGGTCTTAAAACTCCCGTAATGATCTCTTTGGTCGCATGGTAATCCCCATCTACTACAACCTTGATGATGCGTTTCGCATCTTCTGCCGGTGCTGGCACCAATGGCAAACGAGTTGGCCCCGCTTCAAAGCCCATATAGTTTAAGACAGCTTTGACAGGAGCTGGACTCGGATAAGAAAAGAGAGCATTGACTTTAGGGATAAATTGACGTTGGATGGTTGCAGCCTTTTTAATATCGTTGTGCTCAATGGCTTGGAACATCTCATACATTTCATCTCCATTTGTATGAGATGCCACTGAGATCACTCCATCTGCACCAAGGTTCATAGCGTGGAAAGCATCTCCATCTTCCCCTGTATAGACGAGAAATTCTTCTGGCTTGTGTTCAATTAAGTAGGCCATATTAGCAAGGGTTGTACACTCTTTTACCCCAATGATATTTGGGTGTTCTGCCAAACGAAGCATGGTTTCAGGCGTCATTTCCACAACCACGCGTCCAGGAATATTGTAGATAATAATCGGAAGATTAGATGCATCCGCAATCGCTTTAAAGTGTTGATACATTCCTTCTTGGGATGGTTTGTTGTAGTAAGGAACGATAGCCAATCCTGCTGCAAAGCCACCAAAAGCATCTACTTCTTTCACGAACTCAATCGAGTCGCGGGTTTCATTGGTTCCGACACCAGCGATCAAAGGAACTCGACCATTGACAATCTTTTGAACGGCCGCAAAGAGTTGCAATTCCTCATCGTGAGTCAGAGTTGGACTTTCTGCAGTCGTTCCAGCTAAGAGAATCCCATCTGTATGATGAGCCAAGAGGTGCTCGATCAAGTCAGGAAGAGCGTCAAAATTAATGCTCCCATCTTCATGGAAGGGGGGTGATAAATGCAGTGATGATTTTACAATCTTTTAAATCATTATAAGACATAGAAAAACCTTTCTCTATATAAGAAAGAGGCTGGGGCTTGCTTGCCTTTGCCTCATGATCTGTTCATAAAACAAGTTGATTCGCTAGTTAGCTGATGAAGAAATCAAACTCTTCGAGTTACTGATTTCTGTTTCGCTCCCTATTTCAATTCAAACTTCAATTCAGCTGTTGGACGTACGAGTCCACGTTCATGAAGGGTTTCTGCGATTTGGACTGAGTTCCAAGCAGCTCCTTTAAGAAGGTTATCTGAAACCACCCACATGTGGATCCCTTTTTCAGCATCCAAGTCTTTACGAATCCGTCCAACGAAAGTATCACGTGAACCGACCGCATTAACTGCTTGTGGGTAGACTTGGTGAGCAACATCGTCTTCAAGGACTGCACCTGGGAATTCTGCAATAGCAGCTTTCACTTCGTCAATTGGTGCCACTTCTTTTGTTTCAATGTAGACTGACTCTGAGTGAGCTGACAAGACTGGAATCCGCACACATGTTGCTGAAACGGCAATGCTATCGTCTTCCATGATTTTCTTGGTTTCATTCGTCATCTTCATTTCTTCGTAAGTATAGTCATTTTCTGTGAAGACGTCGATTTGTGGAAGAGCGTTGAAAGCAATTGGGTAGTGTTTTTTATCACCACCACATGGCAAGATTTCTGCTTTGACATCGCGTGGGTTGACCCCGTCGTTCAAGACTTCCTTCAACTCACGTTGGGTTTCAAGAATAGCTCCCATACCGGCACCTGAAACAGCTTGGTAAGTTGACACGATGATACGGTCCAAGCCCCATTTTTGACGAACTGGCTCAAGAGCGACCATCATTTGAATGGTTGAACAGTTTGGACAAGAGATAATGCCGTTATGAGCATCAAGCGCGTGTGCATTCACTTCAGGAACAACCAATGGGACATCCGGATTTGACGGAAATAAGAAGTGTTATCAACCACTACTGCGCCTGCTTTCACTGCATAAGGTGCATATTTGGCAGATGTTGAACCACCAGCTGAGAACAGAGCAATATCAACGCCTTCAAAAGCATCTTCAGTCGTTTCTTCGATGGTCACGTCTTGCCCTTTAAATTGCAAAACTTTTCCTGCAGAACGTGCAGACGCAAGGTAGCGAATCTTATCGATTGGAAGAGTAGATTCTTCCAACATTTTGATCATTTGAGCACCAACGGCACCTGTAGCACCGACAACAGCAACTGTGTATCCCATAGTAAATCCTCTTTCAAAATTTTCTAAAAATTGAGTATTTGTACTATTATACAATTTTTTGGCATAAATGAAAAGTACCAACAGTAGGAAAAAATCCTGATTCTAAGACCAGGATTTTTAATGGTTATTTATAATAAATAGTTCTTTAATTAAGGTCATAGTTCAAGCCACTTAAATCTTTCTTACCTTGTGTTTCTTCAGCAAGAAATGGAACTTGATGGATCCCCTTTACACCTGCTACGATAGACGCCGGAAATGAAACAATTTCTTGATTGATGTGGCTGACATTACTGTTAACAATTCGCTTCGCTGCAGCAAGATCTTCATTTTCGTCAGCAATTTCCTTTTGCAAGGCCAAGAATTGGTTAGAAGACAAGAGCTCTGGATAGTTTTCACTGACTGCACGAATTTGTGCCAAGACATCATTTTGATTGGTAATAACTTGGTTGGATTCTTGAATAGTCGCTCCTTGGCGTAAAGCAACTAAATCGGTAAAAAGCTGTTGTTCATGTTTGGCATAAGCTTTCGCTACTTTTAGCATTTCCGAAATGGTATCATAGCGTTTTACGAGAACGATATCAACGGTTCTCTTTGATTCTTCAATGGTCACTAGATAGCGATTGAGGCGATTTCCTACACTAATAAACCAAATAGCCAATAGGGCAACAAATATGATTAAGCCGATAATGAGATTCATGATGCTTCTCCTTCAAAAATTGCTGTTATTTCTTTAATTAAAGCCAGTTCTCTGCATAATTTATGATATTCAGTCACCAAAGATAGTTGATCAATATCTTCCGGTTTTTGAGGAGTCGGAAAGATATAGCGATCGGTATACAAAGAAATAAAAAGTTTCTTGTCTTTCAAATACACACATAGCATTTTGAGAAATTTGTCGATCAAACCATTCTAACATCTTAGGGGTGAGAAATTTTCGGGCAGACAGTTCATCCGTGCAGTAAATATTGTAATTTTCGTTATTGCGAATATCCTCTGTTTCAATCTGCACCTCATTTCCTCTGGCTCCTGGATAATCCCCATTTATCTCTCTATTAAAAAGGAATGATTTCTTCGTCGGAACGACACGAAGATGACCTGAGAAATGAATTGGTAGGTTTAAAAAGAATACTTGTCCGCAGAAATCTGTGACTTCCACATGTTCCGTTCTCGTATGTCCATTGGATGTCCGTTGACGAGTCTCAGTATGATGAGCATAGAGATTTGACACTGTCAGCTCTTTGTCATCATGAAATGATAGCTGTTTGAAACATAGAAAATCAGTCGACCGAGGACATAAATGCGTGAGAGCTTCAGAGGGGATGGAACCATCCTCTTTTATCGAAGCCTGAGGAAAAACTTCCTTTAATACAGGCGACAGGATATCATCTAGATAGATCTCATCGTTCGATCGAATTCGATCCCCAAACAAGGCTTTTCGTTTTTTATATTGTGGCCAATAATACAAACCAACAACTAAAAGGATCAAAGGAATAGCTGCAAAACGCAATAAAACGATAGACAATATGGCACAAATAATACCAAAAGATCGGAAAACATTCCATTGTAGATTGTTCTTCATCTGTTCTCGGATTAATCCGATTGCATCCTGAAATTGTTTGGAGTTTTCTAGCTCCTCAATTTTATGCGAATGGTCTGTAGATACAGGACCATTAGAATGATAGATATCTCCCAAAATCCTCCACTCCTTTCAGACGCAATAAACTTTACTATATTATAACACCAATATTTTTACATAGCAACTGTATTATAATAGTTTTAAATAATTTAGTGTCTTTCAAGGTACAAAAAAATCCTGATCCGAAGATCAGGATTCGAGGCACCTTTCGGTGAGAACAGCCGGTTCACACAACTGTTCAAGGTCCGCTCCTGCGTTACAATTGAATGTAGACCTCCTCAGCGCAAAAGGCTCCAAGGAGCCAATCGACTCATCGCATGAGACTATTATAGCATACTGAACTCCAGAGTCAAGTTCTTAATTTCTATAAATACTTACTTGCCTCACGAATGCTAAGAGATGCCATTTGACTAGCATGTTGATCAATAAAAGCTCGAACCCAATCAGGATTTACCTTTGAGTAATTGCGCAAACTCCAACCGATAGCCTTATTAATAAAAAACTCTGTCTGTCCAAAGTTGTTACAGATAACCTCTGCTAGTAGATCAGTATCTGTCAAATCTTTACACATAAGCTGGTGGTCAATGGCAATACGTCTCAACCAAAAATCCTCTTCAAGACTCCATTGGCGCATGATATTCTTGGTTTCTGGATAGTGAAAAGTAATCTCTCCAATGATAAGGTCCAATTGATCTATACTGTCCCACCATGATTTGGTTTGAGCCAATTCCTTTAGCTTTGGAAAATCTTCAGGTCTAAGCTCCTTCTTCTTTTTATCCAGATAATCCATAGCAATATATTGGAACTCACGGTAAGGTTGCTGCCAACACTCTTCCACAAAAGTCCAATCAATTGGATCCTTTATGAAAGGTTTAAAAAATTCTCTTTCAATCTTTTTGAGAATTGGTTTTTGAACGCCAAGAAAGCTGAATTTATTTTTCATATAAGCTTCCATTGCTGGGACTTTCGCTGGATCAGCTTGGTCTTCTAACAATTTCAAAAGAATTTTTGTATCCATATGATTCCTCCTTTTTTACATCAAAGGTCCAATCAAAGAAAAGAGAAAGCCACCTAGACGATGAGCCATAGGCATTTTTGACAAACTTTCCAGAGTAACTTCCTCTGAGAGGGCTTGGGTTTTCTCAAAATCTTGTTCAATCTTAAGTACTTCGAGATTTTTGTAGATATACACCCCGTTTTCAAAATTTTGATAGAGACTTCGATAGTCTGTATTAATGGTTCCTACCACAGCTTGTTGGCTATCAGAAACATAAATTTTAGCATGGACAAAGCCTGGGGTATAACGGAAAATACGGACGCCAGCATCTAAGAGGGCTTTAAAATAGGTCGTCGCAATATCAAAGGCATACTGTTTATCTGGAATCCCTGGCATAATGATCCGAACATCTACTCCTCGTTTGGCCGCAAAAGTCATAGCTCTAACCAATTCGTCATCCAATATCAGATACGGCGTCATGATGTGAACATAATCGGTCGATGTATTCAGTAAATGAAGATAAACATCCTCAGCCACTTTGTGATAGGTGAGCGGTGAATTGCCATAAGGGAGTACAAAGCCCTGGCTCTTTCTTTGTTGAGGTTTTTCTTGTAGATAGTGCTCCATATCCCTTTTATCCTCTATTCCAGTCACTGTCCACATGGTCAAAAAGAGATCTTTTAGCGTTTGAACTGCTGAACCATCTAATCGAAGGGACGTGTCCTTCCAATGACCAAAGCGTTCTCGTTTATTGACATACTCATCAGCGATATTAACGCCACCAGTATAAGCAACTTGACCATCAATTACTGTAATCTTTCGATGGTCTCGGTAATTGTAATAGGTTGATAGAATGGGCTTGACTGGTGAGAAAGCCTGAGCTTTAATACCAACCTTGTGCAAGCGCTCAATATAATCATAGGACAAGGTAGTCATCTCATTCATTCCATCAAACATGACACGAACGTCCAGACCTGCCTTGGCCTTCTCCTCCAAAATAGCTAAAATCTCACCCCACATGATCCCTTCGTCAATGATGAAATATTCCATGAAGATATAACGCTCGGCCTTTTTCAAATCCTCCAACAAGGCTGGAAGCATGTCATCTCCAAGTGGAAAATAGGTAACCTCTGTGTCTCTGTAGATAGGAAACTGTGCTGGACTATGCTCCAAAAAATAAGCTAATTTCTGTAATTGGCGATCACTTTGGGATAAATAATCAGCAACTTCTGGATCGGTGCTTAAATGGTCGGATGCCTGCACTGTAGCATCCTCAAGCCGCTTCTTCAAGCGTCTCACACCCAAATCAGCTAACGAAAAGTAAAGCAGAGCCGTCCCAAAAATTGGAAAGAGGGCAATGATAATTATCCAGGACAGTTTGGAACGAGAATCCATGGAACGATTGAGCAAGTAAAAGAAGGTAAAGACACTCAACAAGTGTTCCCATAAGATAATGGATGGGAAATGCTCTTGTAGGCTGAGATATGAAAAGACAAGAAAGGCCAATTCCAGTAAGAAGAACAGGAGAATGGGAACCTTTCGGTTAAGTAGAATTTTGGTCCATCTGGAGGGCTTTTGAGGTAACAGTCTAGCACTTTGTTCTTGAGTCATAAAAACCTCTTTCGTATAAAAACATCTTCTATGCTGAATAATTTATGGATTGTTTCAAGTGATATGGAGTTTTCATTTCATTTAGCTACTACTCCTTAACAGCTCTTACTTGATTTTTCTCACCGGCCCTTCGATCGTCTTTTGCATCCAGACGATATCATGCCATTTGTTAAACTTATAGCCAATCTTTGGGAAATGAGCCACTTGGACATAGCCCCGCTTTTCATGCATGGAAATGCTCGCTTCGTTCGGGACTGCGATACAGGCCAGAAAGCGTAAGTAGCCTCGTGCTTGTAGTTCTTCTTCTAAGGCCGTATAAAGGGCCGATCCAATCCCTTGTCCACGCGCTTCTTTGCTACATAAATAGATAATTCAGTGGTCCAATCATAGGCAGCGCGTGCATAATAGGTCGAGGCATAGGCATACCCCACAACTTTTCCATCCACTTCTGCGACCAAATAAGGAAATTGAGTCAGCGTTTTTGTGATGCGACTTTCAAATTCCTGGACAGTCGGCACATCAACCTCAAAGGTAATGGCTGTCTCTGTCACATAAGGTTGGTAAATCGCTCGGATAGCTGTTGCATCGCTGAGCTGAACGGGTCGAATCATCATGGTGGCCTCCTAATTAGATTATACCTAGTATACCGATATGCCTTATCACTGTCAATGAAGAGAGGGAAAGATCTAATAGTTTCATTTTTTTGTAAAAGGATTTATATAGAAAAGAGGTTGAGAAATCCAGTCTCAACCTCCTTAGCTTATTCCGCTTTTTTATTTGAAAATTGGCTATTGTAGAGCTCATAGTAGAATCCTTTATCTGCTAACAAGGATTGGTGATTTCCTTGCTCGATGATTTGGCCATCTTTGAGGACAAGGATTTTATCTGCTTCTTGAATGGTAGACAAGCGGTGAGCAATGACAAAGCTAGTCCGCCCTTTCATCAAATTCTTCATCGCTTTTTGAATCAAGAGTTCTAAACGCGTATCGACAGAAGACGTCGCTTCATCCAAAATCAAGATTTTAGGATCCGCTAGGAGCGCACGCGCAATGGTTAGGAGTTGCTTTTGCCCTAGAGAAATATTGCTAGACTCCTGGTTCATTTCCATATTGTAACCACCAGGAAGCGTCCTGATAAAGTGATCGACATTGGCCGCCTTTGCGGCTTCAACAATTTCTTCATCCGTTGCTTCGAGATTACCAAAGCGAAGGTTTCTTTGATGGTTCCTTCATATAACCAAGCATCCTGAAGCACCATTCCGAATTGTTTGCGGTAATCTTGGCGAGATAGATGACGAATATCATGACCATCGACTGTAATCGATCCTGCAGTCACATCGTAAAAGCGCATCAGCAAATTAATCAGGGTTGTTTTCCCTGCTCCAGTCGGTCCGACAATGGCCACCATTTCACCTGGTTTGACTTCTAGGTTGAAATCACGAATCAATGGTTTGTCTGCTACATATTGGAAATCAACGTTTTTAAAGCTGACTTGCCCTGTCAAATCTCCAGAGAGGGTTTCTGTCACATCTGCTACTTCATCTGGCTCATCCATGACTTGGAAAATCCGGTCTAGAGACGACTTAGCACTTTGTAGCTGTCCTGCCAATTGGGTCAAGTTTTGAATGGGTTGGTTAATCTGCCAAACATATTGAACGAAGGCCTGCATATTTCCGACAGTCAAACGACCTGCTATCACTTGCAAACCACCAAACAAAGCGATAATGAGATAAGTCAAATCTGAAATCCCATTTAAAATCGGCATCATTAAGCCAGAAATGAAATTAGCCTTGAACCCTACTTTTTGAAGGTGATGGGTAATATCATGAAACTCTTCTTGGGAAGATTTTTCCCGGACGTAGAGCTTAAGGACATTAAAGCCTGTTAAATTTTCTTGCACAAAGCCGTTCATTGCCCCCAAAACATCTGCCTGCTCTTTAAAGTAAGGCTGAGATTTTTTCATGATAAATCGAGCACTGAAATAAGTGATCGGAATGGACAAAATGACCACTAGCCCCAGCTGGATGTTTAAGTATAAGACCATGCTGATGACAAAGAGCAAGGTAAAGATAGCGTTGACGATTTGTAAGAAGGACTGTTGCAAGGCATTCGAGACGGTTTCGACATCGCTAGTAAAACGTCCTAACAAATCACCAAACTGATGCCGGTCAAAATAGGAAACCGGAATGTGATTGATTTTATGAGACAAATCATTTCGCATGTCCTGAACGGTCTTTTGAACAGCATTGGTCATAAATAGTTGGAATAATAAGATCCCAACTCATAGAGGACCCCACGGAATAGATAGAGTGTCATAATGATCGCGATATAGGAGGTATTCAGACTTGCTCCCGAAAGGCCTTTTGCCATATCCATGAGATTTTTTGTTAACTCCGTAATAGCAAGCCCCAAAACAAAGGGTTCGACAACACTCATGACGACACTCAGGATTTTTAAGAAAATGGACAAGCAAACTTCCAAGCGATAGGCTCTCAAGTAAGTCCATAGTCTACTAAAACTGTTTTGTTCTTGTTTCATCTGCTTCTCCTTTCTATTCTTCTGTCAATGATGGACTATCGAGCTGCGAATTAGCGATCTCACGATAGATCTCATTACTTTCCATCAATTCATCGTGGGTTCCTCTACCAACGATCTCTCCATGGTCCAAGACAATAATTTGATCCGCATCCATAATGGTTCCCACACGTTGCGCTACAATCAAGACAGTCGCATCTCCTGTGACTTCTTTGAGACGCTTCCGTAAAGTGGCATCCGTCTTGTAGTCCAAGGCAGAGAAGGAATCATCAAAAATAAAGACATCTGGATCTTTGACAACAGCACGAGCAATGGACAAGCGTTGTTTTTGACCACCTGAAAGGTTGCTTCCACCTTCTGCCAAATGCGTATCAAAGCCTTCCTCGCGACTGTCAATAAATTCCTTAGCTTGGGAAATATCTGCTGCTTGTTCTAGCTCTTGTACAGATGCGTCTTCTTTCCCATAACGAAGGTTTTCAGCAATGGTTCCAGTAAAGAGTAAGGCCTTTTGCGGAATAAAACCGATCTTTTGGCGAAGGGCCTTGAGATTGTAGTCACGTACATCCACGCCGTCGACCAAAATCTTTCCAAGTGTTACATCATAGAATCGAGGAATCAACTGCACAAGTGAAGATTTTCCTGAACCGGTCGAACCGATAAAGGCAATGGTTTCACCTGGTTTGGCCTGAAAGGAAATGTTGTGAAGAACTGGACTCTCCGTCTCACCTGGATAAGCAAAGGTGACATTGTCAAATTCCAAATAGCCACGAGATGCTGTCTCTGTTACACCATTCTCATTCGGATCAATCGAAATGGGCATGTCCATGATTTCCTTGAGACGACGGCTAGAAACCGCAGTACGAGGATACATGGTAAAGAGATTGGCTAAAAAGAGGAAAGACAAGAGCGCGTGGAAGCTATACTCAATAAAAGCAACCAAATCCCCAATTTTCAAACTACCGTCATGAAGAGGATCCAAAGCAAACCAGACAATCGCCACAATCATAGCAATGATGATCTGCACAAATAAGGGCTCTGTCAAACCAGTTAGTTTGAACAATTTATTCGAGTTTTCCGCATAGACTTCATTTTCAGCTGCAAATTTATCCTCTTGGAATTCTTCGCGGGCAAAGGCACGAATCACTCGGAGACCTGTCAAATTTTCACGCGCAAACTGATTGAGATGGTCCAGTGTCTTTTGTTGCTTCTCAGAAAGAGGACGTGTCTTGACTGCTACATACCAGACGACGACAGCAAGAAATGGTACAGATACTGCTACAATCCATGCTAGAGAAGGACTGGTTGTCAGAATCAAGAGAACGCTGGAAACCATCATCAAGGGAGTGATGACGCCCATCTTCAACATAGAATCCGCAAACTGCATCAAAACAAAGGCATCCGAAGTCAAGCGAGTGACCAATGACGACACCCCAATTTGCTCATACTCGCGATGCGAGTACTCCTGTAACTTGGCATAGAGGTCATTGCGCATATCGCGCACCATGGTCGTCGTTAGCTGGCCAACCGCGTAAGATAAGATAATCCGACCCACAATCCCTAGCAAAATAATCGCAAACATGACCCAGCCCCAGAAATAAAGCCGATCCACATCACGTGGGTTAATCCCCTCATCAATCATGCGAGCCAGAATCGTTGGCAAACCTAAATTGACAATGACAAAAAGGACGGCTGAAAATAGATTCAGGGCTAGCCACTTGGGATACTTTTTCAAGTAAGACCAAATATATTGCATAGATGATTCTCCTTTTCCATAAATAATTTCCTAGATCACACAGAAAAGAGGGAGTGAGACGAAATCATTTTCAAAGAAAATCATTCCTGCCCCAGTCCCATCTGTAGTCTCATTCATTATATCAAACCAGTCATAAAAGTAAAGCAAAAGAGCAGGTTTCCCTGCTCTTTTGCTTTATTTTGTGCGTTTGAGTTTAGCATTTTTAAGAATCATAAGATCCCCTTGGTTGCTATTACTTAACTTAGAAAGATCAAAAGTCAAATAGTCACCATCGACCTTGTATGTAATCTTTTCTCCACTACCATCTTTTGACGCGATTGTTTTCTCTTTTTGATTGATTTTGACATCATAAGATCGCTCATTCTTTTGACCAGCGACTTCACCCGCGATGCTGAGGGTTCCTTTAGAATCTTTGATCTTAATAGAAACTTCAAAATTAATAACGTCTCCAATAGACTCTAATTGACTACCTGATAAGCCTTGCTCCTCAAGAATTTTCTTGAGTTCAGTTTTTGATGGTTTGTAGACATAAGTCCCATTATCACTTTTGGCACCACATGCCACCAAGAGGACTGCTGCAAAAACTGCAACGAAAGCTAAAAGAATACGTTTAATATTTTTCATAATCAATCTCCTAATGTACTTTCTAATCATATTTTACCATTATTTTAATATCGATTCAAGATGTTTTAAAGAAGAAAAAAGAGCAGATCCCCTCTGCTCTTCTCTTACATTATTTTGTACGTTTGAATTTAGCGTTTTTGAACATTTCCAAAGTGGCTTCATGACCTGAACTCTTCTCACCAGATAAATCAAAAGTGAATACATCTCCAGATACTTTGTATTTAACCTTTTCGCCTTTCCCGTTTTCAGATTGAAGGGTTTTAGATTTTTGATCAACTTTCATATCAAATGATTGGTCTGTCTTTTGTCCCATCATTTCACCTTTAATTTTAAGGCTACCTTTGTCGTCTTTGATGGTTACTGAAACTTCCAATTTAACATTGTCGATCAATGCATCAACACTTGAACTTGGAGCACCTTGTTCTTCAAGGATTTCCTTCACTTCAGATTTTGCAGGTTTGTAGACATAAGTCCCGTTGTCACTTTTGGCACCACATGCCACCAAGAGGACTGCTGCAAAAACTGCAACGAAAGCTAAAAGAATACGTTTAAAGTTTTTCATAATTTCTCCTTTATTAGATAGGTTAAACCTATTATAGCAACAATTCAGGTACACGGCAATGAAATATTACAAATGTAATACTCTTGTAATATACTTATCTAATCAATATAAAGTGAGGGTAGTGTAAAATAAGTTGTGTAAACATAAAAAGGAATAAATCCTTTATAGTAGAGTTGCGAAACATTACTAGAAAGAGATTTATTCCTATGACTCAGTCTACCACAGAACTACTTAATTTCCTAGTCCAAAAGCAAGATATTGATGAATTTTTCCGTTCTGCTCTTGAAACAGCTATGAATGATCTGCTTCAAGCAGAGTTATTAGCCTTACGAAAAAGTAGGCTATAATTCTGGCAATAGTCGTAACGGAAGCTATTAACGGAAATTTGATACCAAATATGGGACTGTTCAGTTAACTATTCCAAGAGAATTTAATGGGAACTTTAGTCCAGCTTTGATCCCCTCCTATGGACATCGAGATGACCACTTGGAAGAGATGGTTATCAAACTCTATCAAACTGGCGTAACGACTCGAGAAATTAGTGATATCATCGAGCGAATGTATGGTCATCACTATAGTCCTGCCACAATTTCTAATATCTCAAAAGCAACCTAGGAGAATAATGTATTCATATCGTACTTGGCATGACACCAGAAGGACAGAAGGCTGTTCTTGGATATGAAATCGCCCTAAATGAAAACAATGCTTCTTGGTCTACCCTGTTAGACAAGCTTCAAAATCAAGGAATCTAACAGGTTTCTCTTGTAGTGACCGATGGCTTTAAGAGGCTTGAGCAGATTATCAGCCAGGCTTACCCATCGCATTCAAAAACAAAAAACCGAGGCCTAAACCTCGGTTTTTATTTTGATTATGTGACTTTCAGTCCGTCTCGCTCCGTTAGGTGCGAGACAAAAAAACCACCCGCTATGCGGGTGCGCATCGAAGGTTATACCAAAAAAACTCCAAACGCGATACAATTAAGGTGTTCAAGCCAATTGTAAAGCGAAAGGAGAAAAATATGGCTCAAAAAGCACATAGTTTATCACACACAAAATGGATGTGTAAATATCACATTGTGTTCACCCCTAAGTATAGACGAAAAGTGATCTATAATCAATATCGAAGTAGTTTGGGAGAAATATTCCATAGATTATGTAGTTATAAAGGTGTTGAGATTATCGAAGGCCATTTAATGCCAGATCATGTTCATATGTTGGTAAGCATTCCACCTAGAATTAGTGTTGCAAGCTTCATGGGATATTTAAAAGGTAAAAGTGCTCTAATGATGTTCGATAAACACGCAAATCTGAAATATAAGTTTGGAAATCGACATTTTTGGGCAGAGGGATATTATGTAAGTACAGTTGGCCTCAATGAAGCCACAATAAAGAAATACATTCAGGAACAAGAGCGAAAAGATATTGCTTTAGATAAGTTGAGTGTAAAAGAATATGAAGATCCCTTTAGGGATAGTGGCAAGTAGTACGTATACCTCTTTGAGAGGTCTGTGACGAGTCAAATGCAATAAGGCTTGAACAAAGTGAAAGCCAGCGTCTTTAGGCGCTGGCTAGTTATCTGGGCTTATAGCCCTGGTACAAACCACCCGTTTGACGGGTGGTCATGATTGGAAACTCTATTATTTAAGAGTAACAATTGGACAACCTGTTAAATGTGTAGTATCAAGGGTGGTTAAGTTCTTAATTTGATGTTTGGCGGGGATTTGGTATAAAATTGAATCCAATCTTCCTCTTTTAATATTTTGTGTAATTTCTTCAGAAACTGTTTAATCTAAAACAATAAACCAATGACTGTCGGATACATTTTACTGGGTTAGGTCATGATCCTCTCGTATATCTCTTATTCACCGATACATTAAGAAAAGGTATAGTGTAGAAACTAGAATTTAATGGAAAATGGTCCAACTTGGACTAACAAATTATTAAAAAAGAGGAGTTCAACCTCCTCTTAAGCGAATCTTATAAATCCTTCCTTAGGTGTTACTCCAAAGCGATTGGCCAATTCTTTCAACTCTTGATCGGTGATTTCTTGCTTGATAATGCCACCTTGGGCTCCTACTTGGCTGTAGATCATGGCTGCTTTTTCAATGACCTCTACCAAGCCATAGGTTTCATCTAGTGAGATACCTGAAGCAAAGAGTCCATGATGTGGCCAGATGACTGCTGAGAAATCTGCCATCTTTTCTGCCGTCGCTTTTCCAATCTCTGTTGTGCCTGGAGTCATATAAGGGATAACTCCGATTCCTTCAGGAAAGACAACAAGTGACTCTGCCTGCATTTTCCATAAAAGACGAGATAGGTAACGTTCATCCAAGTCTTGCGTAAAAGTCAATGCAATTAAGTTGGTCGGGTGGCAATGGAAAGCAACACGTTGTTCAGGGTTTACTTTTAGGCGTTCGATGTGACTCATCAAATGACTTGGAAACTCTGAGGTTGGCCGTCCACCGTCTTCAAATCCCCAAACAATATCGTAACTTTGACCATCTTCAGAAATTTTTACCAATCCTAAATCAAGCAGAGGTTGTTTGGTTACATTGCGGAAATAGCGACCAGTGCCTGTAACGAGGTAATATTGGCCTGCTAAAGCAGAAGCATCAAAACCAAGTTCATGTGTGGATTTGCCCTCATGCACATCTTCATAAGGGCTCACTTCTTCAGCAGTCAACCGGCAAGAAACATTCCCACCATTGCGTTCATCCCAGTATCGCAGGTAAGATTGATAAGTTACTTCTCGCATGGTTTCAACATAGGGTGAATCGATAAATTTAGTCATCATTTCCTCTTTCTAGTTACGTTTGCTTAACACTTCTTCTTCATATTGGCGGACATTTGTCAACCAATCAAGACCAACTGGTACATCGTTTTGAAGGCAGAAATAATTCCAAACATCTGCGTATGGGAAATCTTTCAGCTCTTCTGTGTAGGCTAAGCGAGAAGTAAAATCAAAGCTATTTTCCATGTCTTTCAGATCTTTTGTTGGCTCAAGAAGGGCTTTCAAGAGTGACTTCTGAGTATTACGAGTACCGATGACCCAGGCAGCGATTCGGTTAATAGTCGCATCGAAGAAATCAAGGCCAATCACTGCCTTGTCCAACAAACCATTACGGACCAACTCTTTAGCGATATCTTGCAATTCATCATCCATAATAACCACATGGTCAGAATCCCAACGGACAGGACGGGATACATGGAGCATAATTCCTTTTCCAAAAAGTGCTAATGAAGACAGTTTGTTTGAAATAACTTCAGTCGGATGAAAGTGTCCTGCATCTAACAAGATTATTTTGCCACGCGTCAAGCCGTAGCCCATATAAAACTCGTGTGAGCCCACGGTATAGGCTTCGGCTCCAAGTCCGAATAATTTGCTCTCTACTGCATCTTGGGTGTAGGTTTCATCCACTTGATCAGCGAAAATTTCGTCTAAGGATTCCATCAAGCGTTTCCGAGGACTAAGTCGGTCAACTGGGTTATCCTTGAAACCATCTGGTACCCAAAAGTTGTTGTAGCAAACTTGACCAAGTTCTTTCCCCATGTACTCAGCAACCTTGCGACTGCGTTTACCATGTTCAATCCAATAATCACGAACTTCCTTATCTGGATGGGACAAAGTAAAACTGTCTTTCATCATCGGATGCGAGAAGAAAGTTGGGTTAAAATCGAGTCCTAAGCCTTGTTCCTTTGCCCACGCCACCCATTTTTCAAAATGTTTTGGTTCAATTTCATTCAAATCCACCTTTTCATCTGTGTCTAAATAGATGGCATGAAGGTTGAGTTTATGCTGGCCAGGAATGAGGCTAAAGGCTTTTTCCAAATCTTGACGCAATTGATCTGGGGTCTTGGCCGCACCAGGGTAATTTCCTGTTGACATGATACCACCAGTCAAATCTCCTTCTGGCATCATGAATCCTTTGACATCATCTCCCTGCCAGCAATGCATGGAAATTTTGATAGCTTGTAGTTTTTTCAAGGCGGCATCAGTATCGACTCCGATAGCTGCATAGCGTTCTTTAGCAACTTGATAGGCTTGTGTAATGTGTTCTGCTTTCATTTGATTCTCCTTATTATTGAGGTTTGTAATGTTCTAAGTGTGAAGTACTTGCTAACCATTTTCTAGCTTGACTGATATTTTCAAATTCTCCTGTCGCAATCATTTGAACAAGAATATTGCCAATAGCGGTTGCCTCTCCTGGACCAGCAATGACTTCTTTTCCGATAACATTCGCAGTCAGTTGATTAAGAAGGCTGACATTTGAGCCACCGCCTACAATATGAAGGCAGTCAATTGTTTGTCCTGTTAAAGCCTCCAACTGCTTCAATTCTCGTCCGTAGGCTTTTGCAAGATTGGAATATACTGCCATGACCAGTTCTCTCATGCTTTCAGGTACTAGCTGACCTGTTTCGCGACAAGCCTTTTGGATTTCTTCAATCATATTTTCTGGATTGGTGAATCGATCGTCATTTAGATCAATCTCTTGCAAGAATGGCTCTACCTGTGCCGCTTGCTCGGCCATTTCCTTAAAAGAATACTTATAGTCAGTGAGACGGGCAATCTCCTGAACACACCACATACCAGTGATATTCTTTAGGAAACGGTAGGTTTGGTATGCTCCCCATTCGTTAGTGTAGTTTGCTCTAAAACTGTCCTGATTGGCAATGGGCTCTTGGGATTCAAGACCGATTAAAGACCAGGTTCCTGAACTGATATAAGCCCAGTTTTTGCTGGTTGCGGGGACACCTACAACAGCTGATGCTGTATCATGCGTACCGACGGCAATGACTTGTGCTTCTGGTACATCATAACCTGTTACTTTGAGGGCACCAATAATCTCACCAGCCTCTATCAAATCAGGAAACTTGCTGGTATCAATGTCTAACACCTCCAACAAATCCTTGTCGTAAGTTCGACTTTCTAGATGAAGAAATTGGGTCGTTGACCAGTTGGTGACTTCCCCCGTCATTTTGCCTGTCAATTTGTAGGCGATGTAGTCGGGAATCATAAGAATTTTATCTGTCTTGTCCAACAAATTATCATCTTCTACAAATAACTGATATAGGGTATTGAAGTTGAGAAATTGGATACCTGTTTTCTTGTAAATAGTTTCCTTTGGGATCTGCTGAAAGACTTGTTCCATCACTCCCTGAGTTCTAGCATCTCGGTAGGCAACCGGCTGTCCTAAAAGCTCTCCTTCGTCATCAAGAAGAACATAGTCAACAGCCCAAGTATCAATACCAATTGTACAGGTCCCTACCCCTTGCTGTTTGACTTTTTCAAGACCAATCAATACATTCTTAACCAGCTGGTCAATATCCCATCTGTCATGTCCATCTACTTTAGCAAAGCCATTCTTGAAGCGATGGATTTCTTCTAAATGTAACCCTTCTTCTTTGTAGGCCAACATGACACGTCCACTGGATGCCCCAATGTCAATTGCAACATGGTAAGTCATGAGTATTCTCCTTCGTTTTTTGATACTTCTATTTAACCTTATTTTGAATTATGGTACAATATCGATATAACATAGAAAACGTATCAAATATACAGTTCGAAGGAAGAAATTATGAATCAACTAGATCAACTATTATTTGCTAAAACGGAGCATGAATTACTTCAGGAGAAGAGAGGATTTGTGGCAGATTATTTGGATATCCAGTCTGCGAGTAACACTCCTAAACTTTCTCAACAATTCTTCTTTCAAAACAAAGATATTTTCATGAGCAAACACAGTCGTTACGCACCTTACCCAGAACATACCCATCAATTTTTAGAGATTAATTATGTCTATAAAGGCCATTGCCGCCAACGCATCAACGACCAGATCTTTGACTTAAAAGAAGGAGATATTCTTCTCATGAATATGGAGAGTCGGCATTCGATTGAGGCGCTAGGAGATGACGATATTCTGATCAATATTCTATTCCAAAATAAGGATGTTTCGATTAACTGGCTCAAGCAACTCCAAGGTGAAAATAGTCTTCTCTACCAGCTTTTACTATCGGACTCTTCCCAGCATTTCAATCGGAATAACTTTCTACTTCTACCTACCGAGAAAAATACCCCTATCCGCCAGATCTTACAAGAAATGATGACAGAGTATTTTTTACCACAGGATTTTTCACAACAAATGTTAAAACATTACCTGCCCCTCTTTTGCTATCACTTAGCACGGCTATTGCCAACTGTTGAAAAGACCGTGGATTTGCAATTAGAGGAGTCAACCTATGCTCAGGTACTAAAGATTATTGACCGTGAATATGCCACGATTGGATTAGCTGAGCTGGCTCAACGCTTAAATTTTAATAAAAACTATTTGAGCAATCTGGTCAAGACGGAATCTGGTCAAACCTTTACACAATTAGTGAATCAACGCAAACTGATGAAGGCTCAACTATTATTAAAGACAACGCAATTACCTATCCAAGAAATCGCCCTCAGCGTTGGTTTCAGTAATAAAACCTACTTTTACGACAAATACAAAGAAACCTTCGGCCATGGACCGAAGGTGGAGAGAAATTTCAAGTCATAATACTAACTATTATTCTGGCAAATAGACATCATTCAATTGATAAGATCCTGTTTGCAAAGCCATACTTTCACCATTCTTAAGAATGAGATGAACTCTTGTTCGTGTAGGAACATCTATTTTCAAGTTGACAATCCCATTTTGGATTTCCCAATGAACCTCAATCTTACCATTTACTGTGTCTAATCTACCGGTAAGCCAGTTTAACTGTTCTGTATATTGAGGAGAAATTTGATATGTGTTTGTATCATCTTCGATATCTGGTAAGTTGATACCGACCATTTTCTCGATGATAAAGTCTTCAATTGCTCCATAAGCATAATGGTTCATGGAATTCATCTCAATTCCTGAAATTTCCATTTGGAAGAATGGAATCCCAACGTTCCCAAGTCGTTGTTGCCCCCATATTGACTTCAAATAACCAACTTGGAGAAGTTTCTTTAAACAACAGCGAGAATGCTTCCGAAACAAGACCACTTTCAAGAAGTGCATGAGGTAATTCAGGAGTACCTACAAAACCAGTGGTCAATGCTCCATTAGATTCGCTCATCCTTTCCTTTAAAGTTTCAACTAATTTCAGACGAGCAGACTCTGAAGGGTAGATTCCGAATCGTAATAAAAGGGAAGACCCGTTTGTGTATCAACTCTTGTGGAGATGTCAATTCCGCCAAACAATCGTCCCATCTCTTGTCGGTTTTGTTCAACTTCAGATTGTAAGGTAACAGGGCTTAATTGCAATTCATCACCAATAAAGTAAGTAGTCAACAATGCAGTACGGATTTCAAGAGCTAGTTTTGAATAGAAAGTTGCACTCGAATCATTACATAATTTGAGTGCTTTTGCTGTATTGCTTGCTGAGTAATAATAATAAATTGTCGCAATCAGTGCTGAATCTGTTGCCCCAAATACTGTTCCAGGTATTCCCAAATCTAGAGCAAGCCAGTCGCCTAGTTGAAACCCAAAATCCCATAATCTTTTCCCACCACGTTCTTCATCCTGACGATAAATATAATCTACCCAATTCATCATCAGTGAAAGATGTGAATTCAAAAGACCTTGATCTCGGAAATGGCGAAAAAGCGTCATCGGAAGCACAGTAGCTGCATCCCCCCAAACTGCAGCACCTGCCGAATTCAGAAATGGATTTTGAGCATCTCTATCCGCTACTTTTGGAAATGGTGCAAAAAAAGGGTACTGCTCCATTCAGATGTTCCTGTTCCAATTCAACCATCTTTAAGAAATGACCTAAAAAAGCTCTTGTTTCCATATTATATGAAGCAGTATTTGCAAAGACTGTAATATCACCAGTCCAGCCCATTCTCTCGTCCCTCTGTGGACAATCCGTTGGGATACTTAGAAAATTATCTTTTTGACTCCATCTGATATTGCTAATTAGTTGGTTCAATTTTTTATGAGATGAAGTAAATCTAAATCTCTCTTCCATCTTACTATGAAGAACTTTGGCTGAGAACCTCTGAGCTTCCTCTTCATTTAATCCTTCCACTTTTACATATCGAAAACCGAAAAAAGTAAATCTAGGACGAATGAATCGTTCTTTTTCATTATTTAGAATGACAAATTCTTGTTTTGCTGTCCGAAGATTCGCTGAATAAAATTGACCATTTTGTAAAATCTCTCCAAATTTAAATGAGACTTTGGGCTTGTTCGCTGGTAGCATTCCTTCTATCCAGCCTGTAATTTCTTGTCCAAAATCAAGTAGGAGGTTGTTTGCAGTATCTCTGAAAATGAGAGGTTCAAGACTTTCCATGTTGCAAATTGGTAAATCAATTCTCTCACGTAATAATTGTTTACTTTCCTTATCCATGATGACTGTCAGTGGCTGATACTTCGATGAAAAATCGATTGTTTCTCCATCATAGATTGAATTTTCAACAATTTCATTTGTTTTAGCATTCCAGGTCGTATCACTTTTGATGATTTCTGTACTACCATCATGATATAAAATATGGAGTTCTGAAATTAATTTTTGTTTATCCCCATAAATATTTTCAAGACCGCCCTCAAATATGAATCTTCCTCTATACCAACCATTACCAACAAGAAAAGCTATCTCATTCCTGTCTTGTAGATACTCAGTCACATCATAGGTTTGATACTGCTGAATAAGGTCGTAACTATGGTAACCTGGAGCAAGGTATTCTTCTCCAACTTTCCTGTCATTGATAAAAACTTCATAGAGCCCTAGACCAAGAGAATATAATCGTGCTGAACGGATTTCTTTCTTTACAGAAAACGATTTTTTAAAGCTAACTGATTCGAATGTTGGCTCCTGATAACTAATCCAGTCCGCTTCCCAAGGCTCATTCATTTTTACCAGTTTCAAAATAGCTAATTGCTGAAACTTCGTCAACGCTTACTCGCCAAAAAGTACCTGGTCCGTGGCTTCAGAAATGCTGTCGTTATCGTATATGTATTATAAAAACTATTTGTTTCTCCGCTAAATACTATTTCTTCAAAACAATCATCCTTTGAGATTTCAATTTTAAATTTTAAATTTTCATGATAGTCATTACTTTGAAATCTCCAAGATAATGTTAAATAATCAAAATGATAGCCTAAAGGGGTGCTTATACCATTTACTTTTTAATTGATCAATTTGCATCATTCAACTCCTTTAATAGATCATTGTTACAAAATGGATTTACAGGACTAACACCTTTAAATGGACTTTTTCCAACTAATTTCGAAATTCCTGCTTCAATAAAATGATCATAATTACAATAGGTATTTACAACAGTTTCTACCATAGGTAAATCAAACAAATGATAGGGATTTCCAAAACTAATTAGCAAAGTTGGAATCTCCTTTACAAACCAAGGAAGATTATTTCCTAATCCAAATAGTGTATGCCAATTTATTCGTGCAACAGTTTGATTACTTGCATTTTCAATATTAGCTACATACAACACAATATCATATTTACTTGAAAAACTCTGCACAGTTTCTAAATCCCAAAAGTTCGTTTCGGGTTCATAAACAGTCACATCAAAACCGAGTTGTTCAAGCTCAGTTTTTACCTTTTGACTTACGCGTTCATTCGAATCGAAGTTTCCTAACATTTGAAGCAGAACTCTCTTGTGTTTTTCGGGAGATAGGGGAAGCAATTTTTGACTATCCTTCACAAGTGTTACAGAATGATCAGCAAGTTCCGCTTGGTCTTTTTTTCTATCTTCAAACATTGCTGAACCATGTTCGATTTGTTTGTGTAAGCCTAAAGATGCTTTAGCTGCTAATATCCGAGTAACAGCTTCGTCCAATCTCTCATGAGATAGAATTCCATTTGCTAATCCATCTTTCATATACTGAACATCCTCTTCAAAAACACGATTGAATAATAGCATATCACAGCCCGCCTCAATCGTATATGGAATGGCCTCACTACGCTTCATTGCTGCACAGAATCCCACCATTGGACTAGCATCTGTAATGACCAAACCATTAAACCTAAGTTGTTTCCGAAGTAAATCTTTCAAAATTTTTGGACTCAATGTCGCTGGCATATCATCTCCAGTAAAAGCTGGTAAAGCAATATGTCCCACCATGACTGCCTTGGTACCAAAATCAATTAACTCTTTATAAACCAATCCAAATGTTTTTTCCCAAGCTGGCATTGATAGGTGGTTAACAGATGTCAATAAGTGTTGATCCCGCTCATCAGCACCATCCCCCGGAAAATGTTTTATGGAAGTCATAACATGTTGGTCATGGAATGCTTTCGTATAGGCTTTAGCATTTGAAATAACTGTATCAATATCACTACCATATGTTCGAACATTTGTTATCGGGTTTCTAAAGTTAAAATCCAAATCGATTACTGGCGAAAAGCCCCAATTTACTCCTACTGCTTTTCCATCTTTAGCAGCAATTTCTCCAAGAGTATATGCAAATTTCGGATCATTAGCTGCAGCAATAGCCATTTGACGACCATATGCTGTCGCTTCAAAGGCAGCTCCATTTCCTCCGTCTTCTAAGTTTGCAGTTGTTAAAAGTGGAACTTTACTAATCTCTTGAATATACTGATAAGTATCTCTCACTTCTACTGCATTTCCCGGTCTGAAAAATAATCCTCCAATGTTAAAAGAAGCCAAATGATCCAAGTATTCTTTTTCGGTTGAGTAGCCGATTGGAACAAATAGCTGACCGATTTTTTCATCTACAGTTAAACTTTCCAGTGTATCTTCAACCCAAGCTATTGCTTCATCATCCAAATAAAATGGTTTTTCTGTTAATTTCATCATTTTCCTACTTTCTAAAATACAAAGGGGCAAGCTATTTACTTCCCCTTAATTTTTTATTCGTGTCCTTTACGGGCCTCTAAGTCTTTAATAATGTCAGGGAGTTTTGTATCCAAGTCATAAAAGAATATTAAAATGATACTCACAACTCCAAATACAAAAGGTATATAAGCAAAAACAGATTTAATTGCAAACATGGTTGCTGCGGATTGAGTAGCTGCTCCTGAGACATATCCACCAAGAGCCATTACCATACCCAAAATCCAACCTCCTAAACCAGAACCCACCTTTTCACCAAAGGTTGCTGCCGCAAAGATGATTCCGTCTGAGCGAATTCCTGTTTTCCATTCTCCATAATCAGCGATATCACCCAACATCGCAAAACTGGCAACAGATACAGGAGCAATACCCAATCCTCTGACAACCAAACCAGCTGCAATCATTGTGAAATTTGTTGGAAACAATACCAATATCACACTGCCAATCAAACTAATTACTGTTCCGATAATCATAATCGTTCTTTTAGAGAATCGACTTAGCAAAATCGGAGCAAACAGACAGCTGACAATAATCGGGGCAAAGGACAACATACCAATCAAACCAACCTTGCTCATATCATTCAAGATCCATTGGGCGTAAAAAATATTGATCCCCATAAAACCAGCATTAATAAAACTAATCAGAGTGACGGTAATGATTATTAACCAGTATTTATTTTTTATCATGGCCTTGATATTATCCATTGTCGAAAATTTTTGTGCATTATCAGCACTGATTGCTTCGCTAGTTTCTAGTACTCTTTCTTTTGAATTTCCATAAAGAACTGTCAGCAATACCACAGAAATCAAACCAAGTGTTGCAGCCATTTTCGTCCATGAAGAAGTTTCAGTGACCGCACCATACATTTCAACAATTTTTAGAACAACTCCATTCACCAAGAAGGCACCAATAAATCCAAGAATCGTTCGAGAAGTTGATAAATAACCTCTTTCTTTTGAATCAGGTGTGGTGGTCCCAATCAGAGCTGAATAGGGTACCATTGTCATCGTATATACACCTGCGAGAGAAATAACATAGGTAACAAATGCATAAATTGCTCTCATCTCATCAGGTAGAAAACTCGGTGAGTGAACAGTAAGGTGAGAGCTAGTCCATATGGAATTATCATTCGTTTTATCCATGGTCTCGCCTTCCCCTTACTTGAAGATGTTTTATCGACAATCGCTCCCATCACTAAGTCACTAACACCATCAAATAAACGCGCAAACAGCAATATTGTACCAACTACTGAAATCGTAAGGCCAACTACATCAGTATAGAAATATGTAATAAAAGCATTTGCTGTGGTAATCATCAAGTTTGCAGCCAAATTACCAAAACCATAGGTTATTCTTTCACTTACAGGTATGGCATATTTATTTTTCATTTTATCCACTGCTTTGTCCTCCAAAATATTAATTTAATTTTTATAGTTTTATTATAAATAGCATTGTATCCGTTTACAATGCATTAAATCTATTATATAATGAACTAAATACAGATTTTGGAGGGATGAACATTGAATATTATTGAATTGGAAAATTATCTATTCCAGGTTAATGAGTATGAGATTAAACAAAAGGAAACTGGTATTTCAGTAAATGATTATCCTATGTATTCTGATACAAATAGGAATACATATACAGATCAAACATATAAAAATTGTTAGATTACCAAAAGAGATGTTTTTTTCAGGTGACAATTCCATATTCCTTAGTCGCCATAATCGTTTTGCCCCGATGATTACTCACCTGCACGATTTTTATTGAAATGGTGTATGTCTATAAAGGAATCTGTATTCAAGAAATAAATGGTGAGACTATCTCACTCTCAAAAGGTGATTTAATTGTATTAGATCGTGATGTCCCGCATTCCATTAATGCTCTTGGTGAAGAAGATATTCTAATCAACATACTCATAAACAAAGAAACTTTCGATTCGCTCTTCCTGTATAAATTACAAGATTCATCAAGTATATTAACTCAATTTCTAGCAGACGCATTCAATACTCAAGCCAAGCATGATCAGTTTATTATTTTTCATACAGATAAATATTCTACTATCCATAGTCTTATTCAACTCATGCTCTGCGAACATTTGGAAAAATAGGATACAAACACAGCATTTTTTTATCTCAGTATTTACAAATTCTCTTAATGGAATTGATTCGAATTTATCAGGAAGAGAATATTTATCAGAACAGTTTATTAAAAATTTAATTTTTGCACCAATTCTGTCATATGTTGACCAACATTTTAAGAATATTGATGTTGCTGAAGTTGCTGACAAATTTTCTTATAACCCTAATTATTTAAGCAACAAGCTAAAAGCAGGTTACAGGTAAAAAGTTTTCAAAAAGATTGTTCTTGAAAAAAACGGTTACTATATTCAAAGGAATTACTGAGAAATACTGATTATTCTATTGAGACAATTTCTTTAGAATCTGGCTTTAATTCACCTAGTTACTTCTTCCGCCAATTCAAAAAATTCTTTGGTAAGACACCTAATGAATTTCGTAAAAAATAGCCTTTCATTCAAAATGACTTTAGAAACTGTAAAAAGAGCATAATTATCTGTTTTTTTGAGTGATTGAATCCTCTCTTCATTTTGATACTATATTGTAAAAAGTAAAGTTTAATGATAGAGAGGTATTATGATGTTTAAAGGTGCTCTTTTTGATTTAGATGGGGTAATAGCGGATACTGCTTCGTTACACTTCGATGCATGGAGACAAATTATTCTCAAACACTTTGAGGTCTCTATCCCTGATACAATTGAGGAAAAAACGAAAGGAGTTAGTCGCGAGGATTCTCTTCGTGTCATTTTAGAACACTTGAACATTTCCATATCTGATTATGATTTTATGAATCTCTGTGAAGAGAAAAATAAGTTGTATGTCAAATCACTTGAAAGACTTACCCCAAGTAATGTACTTCCTGGTATTGATCATTTCATTCGGGAATTGAAAGAGCAGGGAATAAAACTTGCCTTAGCTTCATCCTCTAAAAATGGTCCGTTCATTCTAAAAAAATTAGGGCTAGATAGTTTTTTTGATGCAATTGCTAATCCTGAGGACATTACCAATGGTAAACCAGCACCAGATATTTTTTTAGCAGCTGCCAAATCTATCCATTGTGGAGCTAAAGAATGTATAGCGATTGAAGATTCTGTTGCAGGCGTCACTGCTATTAATTCAGCAAATATATTTTCAGTCGCTGTCGGCGGTACAGAACTCAGTCATGCTAACAAATTATTTTCTTCAACTAAAGAGTTAACGTTACTTAAAGTAGAGAAAGCGTGGCAGAACTGTAAAAGATAGTTTCAATTTTAAATTTCAAATTACTGTCATGCAGAGTCTATTGGCTCTGCTTTTTTTAGATCAGATTAAAAATAGTATATCCCTTGAATCCCCTACTATCCGTACTCAAAATATTCAAAGCAAAAATAAAAAGTCGCTAGAAATAATATTCTAGCAACTAAATTAATATTACTGAATTAGAAACTTTCTAAAACAACTCTTTATAGAAAGCTATGGTTTCTTCCAAGGTTGGCATGAATTGATTTCCTGGTGCACAAGCATCAATCAAGGCATTCTTAGAGAGGTATTCAAAGTCAAAGTCTTCTTCCTTGATGTCCAACTCTATTAATTTCTTCGGAATTCCAACTTTGGCTGACAATTCTTCGATTTGTTCAATGGCATAGTCAGCACATTCTTCATCAGTCTTACCTGCGATATCAAGACCTAAAGCTTTTGCAACATCGCGGAAAGCAGCTGGTACACGTTTGGCATTTTCACGTTCAATGATTGGCAAAATCATAGCACAGCAAACACCGTGTGGCAAATTATAAACAGCCCCTAACTGATGAGCCATTGAGTGTACATAACCCAAACCAGCATTGTTAAAGCTCATACCTCCAAGGAAAATAGCATTCACCATGGCTTCACGTGCTTCGATATCCTGACCATTTTCAACCGCACGAGGCAAGTATTCTTTGATCAACTCGATTGCTCCCATAGACAACTTCTTAGTCACATCGTATTCTCCTTGGGTTACCAAAAGCTTCGATGGCATGGGTCTGGTGGGCATATGCACCAGTTGAATGTGATGATTAGATTTAGATAAATAGGCTCTATAATTTCTATTTAGGCTAAAACTAACATAGGAATTATGGATCCTATTTTGTTGTAGAAAAAATCCCCGCCAAGATCTAACTTGGCGGGGATTTGGTGGGGAATAACTCCCCTATTTAAGATTTAAATCACCTTAAGCAATTCTTAACCTTAATATACTAGGCTTTCGCATTCAATTTGCGTTACTCGATTATTTAAGAGTAACTGAAGCTCCAGCTTCTTCCAATTTAGCTTTGATTTCTTCAGCTTCAGCTGTAGCAACACCTTCTTTGATAACGCCAGGTGCACCATCAACAAGTTCTTTAGCTTCTTTAAGACCAAGACCAGTGATTTCACGTACAACTTTGATAACGCCGACTTTCTTGTCGCCTGCAGATGTCAATTCGATATCGAATGAATCTTTAGCAGCACCAGCGTCAGCAGCACCAGCTGCAGCAACAGCTACAGGAGCAGCTGCAGTTACACCAAATTCTTCTTCGATAGCTTTTACAAGGTCGTTCAATTCAAGGATTGAAGCTTCTTTAATTTCAGCAATAATGTTTTCAATGTTCAATGCCATTGTTATTTCCTCCAAATAAGTTTTAATTTTATATTTTTATTTTTTGTAGCTAGGCTACGCTGCGTAGCTTAAGATTAAGCTGCGTCTTCTTTGTTGTCTGCAACCGCTTTGACTGCAAGAGCAACGTTGCGCACTGGCGCTTGAAGTACAGAAAGGAGCATAGAAAGAAGTCCTTCGCGGTTTGGAAGAGTTGCAAGTGCAAGAATCTCTTCTTTAGATGCGACAGCGCCTTCGATTGCACCACCTTTAATTTCAAGTGCTTCAGCGTCTTTAGAAAAATCGTTCAAGATTTTCGCAGGTGCGATAACATCTTCATTTGAAAATGCTACTGCAGATGGTCCAACGAATACAGATGCAAGATCTTCAAGACCAGCTTTTTCAGCTGCACGACGCAAGATTGAGTTTTTGATAACTTTAAACTCAACTTCGCTTTCGCGAAGGTTGCGACGGAGAACTGTATCTTGCTCAACTGTCAAACCGCGAGAATCTACAACGACGATTGATGCAGCAGCTTTCATTTTTTCAGCTACCACGTCAACAAGTTCCGCTTTTTTAGCAATAATTGCTTCACTCATTAGTGTGTTCACCTCCGTAATTATTTTGCTTGGGGAATTTTTCCAAAAGAAAAACGCGCCCAAACCTAGACACGAAAGTACAATACGCTTCTTTTAATTGATACGTTTTGTCCTCGGTAGGATCTTTATGAGTCGAGCTCCCCTACTGTCTTAGGCAGTTTTTTCAAACCGTAGATTATTTTATCACATATAAAAAAAGAATGCAAGTACTTTTGCAAACTTTTTTTATATTTTTTAATCGTTGTAGAGACTCTTGATATTATTCAACCAAGCATAGGCAAGTCCCATTAGGACTCCTCCTCCTACCCAGTTGGCAAAGAAGGTGACGCTATAATGACGTAAAATATTTAAAAACTCAAAATGCGGCAATTGACTAGAAACTGAATTAAAGCTCAATAATGAGAAAGAAGCAAAGTTTGCTGCCAAGTGTTCATTGGTCATAAAGACAAACATATAAATAGCAGAAAGGGCTAAGAGTACCTTGGCTGTTTCATCTTTGAAATATAGATAAGAAAGAATAGCAATATTTACAAAGATATTGGCAATAACCCCTTCAAAGAAAACCACTTGATTGCTTCGTTGGAGTTTATTTTCTGCTACCGTGGCTAGGAAACCTTTTGGATCGATATGTGCAAAGGCAGTTGTTTGATTGAAAAGAAAAGCGACGATTAAAGCACCAATTAAATTAAAAAAGGTACAATAAAGAAGAATTTCCAAAGCTTTCTTCCAATGAATTTTCTTTAGATAGGTTCCCGCCGTCAAATACATCATATTTGAGGTGGTTAATTCCGCATTTAAGAATAAGAGGTAAACCAAGCCCCAGGCAAAGATGAATGGGAAAAAAAAACGACCAGATCCAGGTAAGAAGGTATTCAACAAGTCTGCGCCAACTGCACCGACTGCAGTACTTAAAGTAAGAAAACCTCCAGCAAAAATAGAACGAACAGCATACCGAGTTTTGGACTTCTGATAAAGGTCCTCTTTCTTATTACAAGCAGCTCCTACTTTTTGAATGAAATTAGATTCAGACATAAAAATCTCCTTACAAAATGTTTGTGAATAAAATCATTATAGCATAGAAAGAGGCTTTTGAAAAGGTTTGCAATACAAATTTTGATAATCCGAAAATTCAATTTATTTCGATTGTATATCAATAACATCTACAAAAAAAAGCAGATCATGTCTGCTTTTTTTGTATCAATTCAAACGATTAGCCCAAGCAATATCCAAATTAAGGATTTCTTGAGAAGTGAACTGTTGACGATAAGGATTATATACCGTACCTGTAATTCCACCTTGAACATTAGGTGAATCATATTGAGTCAAATTATAAGTTTCAATGATGTGGTTTAGTTTTGCGTAGTAACTTGTATCGGTAGCATAAACACCAGTCAAAGCTGCTGTTGCATCTTGGTAACTAGATGTGTTGCTTTTCCAAGCCCCTGCAAAATGTCCTTGTTTCAAAACAGCTACATAGTCTTGCAATGATTCATAATAAGACGGATAAGAACGGAATGCATCATTAATTGTATAAGCATTTCCTGCACCATCGTCTTCCCACGTTTGCATTACGGCAGATTGACCAGCATAACTTCCTTTAATACCAAAGAGATTGTAATGTGGATAAGAAGACAAGCCCGACTGACCTGATCCACTTTCAAGGATAGCTTGGGCAATCATTACAGAGGCATAAAGGTCATTCTCTTGACCGAGTTGACGAGCAGACTCTCCAATTTGTGAAATAAAAGCTTCTGTAGGATCTGAATACGTTTGGTAAGTTCCATCGTTTGCACCAACTGACGTTACGTGCTCACTCATAGCAGCTACAAATGTCCCCACTGCTAATACCGAAACAATCAAACTAAACAATTTCGTCTTATTTCGTATTTTCTTTTTTTCATTATACAATTTATCTCCAATTAATTTTTTTATCATCTTTTATCTTTATATAAATTATACCATATAAAACGACAAAAAAACAAGGAAGATTTTTATTACACTTGTATTACAATTGCGAGATAAATCCAAAATAAAAATGACATTTTCATGTCATTTCAATTTATTTCGTAAAACGCATTTTCTAAAATAGCATCCCATGACTTCTCTAGTCCTTCCCGGGTTACAGAAGAGAAAACGATAAAGGTGTCAGCTGGATCAAAATCTAGTTTTTTCTTGATGATCGATTCGTGTTTATTCCATTTTCCACGCGGAATCTTATCTGCTTTAGTAGCAACTAAGATCACAGGGATCTCATAATATTTTAAGAATTCATACATCTGGACATCATCTGCTGAAGGTTCATGACGAAAATCGACTAGGCTAACGACTGCTTTTAAGTTCTCACGACTAGTGAGGTATTCTTCAATCATCCGCCCCCACTTCTCGCGCTCTTTTTTAGAGACACGTGCATAGCCATAACCAGGTACGTCTACCAAACGGAGTTTATCATCGATATTGAAGAAATTGAGCAATTGGGTTTTTCCTGGTTTCCCAGATGTTCTGGCCAGGTTCTTTCGGTTTAAGAGAGTATTAATAAAAGAAGACTTGCCGACATTGGATCGACCGGCAAGTGCAACTTCTGGAATCTCATCTTGAGGATAATGACTCTTATTTGCAGCGCTTAAGAGGATATCCGCATTATGTGTGTTAATTTCCATATTTTATCTTTCTAGGCTGTTTCAAGAATTGGTTTTTCAGTTCCATCTACAGCTTCTTTTGTGATTCGGACAAGTTTGACATCTTCTTGACTTGGAATTTCAAACATGACATCCATCATCGTTTCTTCGATAATCGAACGAAGTCCACGAGCTCCTGTTTTTCTTTCGATGGCTTTATTGGCAATCTCTTGAAGAGCTTCATCATCGAATTCCAATTCAACGTTATCATAAGAGAGCAAGGTTTGGTATTGTTTTACCAAGGCATTGCGTGGCTCTTTCAAGATACGGACAAGGTCGTCAACTGTCAATTGCTCAAGAGCAGCAAAGACTGGAAGACGTCCGATCAATTCTGGGATAATCCCAAATTTTTGAATATCTTCCGCAACGATTTCTTGCATGTAAGAGCTTGATTCATCAATAGCTTTATTGTTCTTACCGAAACCGATGACTTTTTCACCGAGACGTTGCTTGACAATTTCTTCGATCCCATCAAAAGCCCCACCTACGATAAAGAGGATGTTCTTGGTATCCACTTGGATCATCTCTTGTTGCGGGTGTTTGCGTCCACCTTGAGGTGGGACACTAGCGACGGTTCCTTCGATGATCTTCAAGAGGGCTTGTTGCACCCCTTCACCAGAAACGTCACGTGTGATAGAGACATTTTCACTTTTCTTAGCGATCTTATCGATTTCATCGACATAGATAATGCCTCGTTCAGCGCGCTCGATATTGAAATCAGCTGCCTGAAGAAGTTTCAAGAGAATGTTTTCAACGTCTTCTCCTACATAACCAGCTTCTGTCAAGGCTGTTGCATCGGCAATAGCAAATGGGACATTCAAGCTACGTGCTAAGGTCTGGGCCAAGAAAGTCTTACCTGAACCAGTCGGTCCAATCATGAGGATGTTTGATTTTTGTAATTCAACATCTGTCTCATCTTCGCGCGTATCGTGGAAGTTAATGCGTTTGTAGTGGTTGTATACTGCTACAGCAAGGGCATCGTTTGGCACGATCTTGACCGATCACATAGTGGTTCAAGATATTGAGCAATTCGATTGGTTTTTGGAACTTCACTAAGGTCTGCAAGAACTTCTTCTGCTAGCTCCTCACGGATAATTTCTTGTGCTAACTCTACACATTCATTACAGATAAACGCATTGTTTCCCTGCAATGATTTTTTTGGACTTCATCTTGACTCTTTCCGCAAAATGAACAATAAACCATCATATCATTATTTTGATTCGTTGGCATGTATTTCCTCTTTCTGTCATTTTCTATTTCTATTTAGTTTAAAAATAAGGTCATGTAAAAAGGCGTGAATAGAATTCACAAGATTGGTAAAAGCATTTAGTAAGAATAAAATAGCGAGGCCAAACCGTTTTTTACGAAAAGTTTGTAAGGCACAAATCATACAGATGACACACAAGACAGCTGTAAAAAAACCAAAGACACTTCGCTCCATTAATCTAAATCCTTTCTCTTGTAATAGGTGACAGTAAAATCATATGGATTCTTCTCATCTTTTCGGATGATGGACTTGACGTACTCTTTTCATAGCGGTTCTCTTCAAATGTTGGTGCCAATGTATCGCCATCCATATCTGCATGAATCATGGTCTGGATCAACTCTTCTAGCTGGTCAGAAAAGAGCCTTAAAATCTGACTGCCTCCAATAATGTAAAGATTCTTCTCTTGGTTCTGAAACCAGTCCAAGACTTCTTCCTTGCTGTGCATGACGAGTACAGCGTCATTTTCAGGATCATAGGCTTGATCTTGCGTTAAGATAATGCTGGTCCGACCTGGTAGAACCCGTTTTTTCATTCCATCAAAGGTCACTCTTCCCATGAGAATGGCTTGTCCCATGGTTGTTTCTTTGAAATGCTGAAGCTCAGCTGGCAGATGCCAAGGCATGACTTGGTCCTTTCCAATAATGCCATTTTCAGTTTGAGCCCAGATACCAATAATCTTTTTCATTCTCTCATCCTTTACACTGATACTTCTATTTTATCAAATTTTCTTATAAAAGACTGATTTCAACTATCTAGTTTGGAGGATATTTTTTTAAATACAAACAGAAAAAACCGCGAGATTTTCGCGGTTTTTCTTAGCCACAAGTTAGCTTAGTCTTCTTTTTTGCGTTTTGCAAATCCGAAAAATGAGTAGAAAAAAACAACATTTTTAAATTTAAATG
>BNJV01001073.1_pt1 | contig 75253 bp, 113 predicted proteins | sample 8540591 | NCBI WGS metagenome assembly BNJV01 (sample SAMD00202457, study PRJDB9452) | human saliva metagenome | host: Homo sapiens | reverse complement strand
GTTTAAATTAGGTGCTTACAAGACATTTGACTTAAATAATCTTGAATGGACTTAAGCAGACTGATTGTTTCAAAAACGATATGAAGAAGAAGATCGTAATCAAAATAATATTTATGAAAACAAGGCTATGCTACAGATTTACCAATTAAGAACGAATTAGGAAAAACTTTCAAGTTAGAAAATGTAACATTTAAAGCCTTACGCTGGTCTAAAACTTGCTATAGTAAATTTTCAAAAATTCAAGGAAAAAGATGAACTACTAAATATGGAACAAAGGAAATACCTATCTGTAAAACCATCTCAGGAGAATTTGAAGTTGGATATTCCGCCCCAATTACAGAAAACACTAATTCAAAATATCACAGACTTGGCTATAAACACCGACTAGAAAAGTTGAAAACAAAGGCAAACAGAAACTAAATTTACAAACACAAGCACTAAAATCAACAAAAGATGCAAAATACGAAGACGTGAAACCAAGAGCGACGTAAAAGTAGGATTTAGCCATGAAACTTTAATTTCACAGTAAATGGTGATATGATACGAAAGAATAAAATACTCATGTTGGTGTGGACTTGCGTTTAAACTTCTAATTCTATTTATATTTAATTTTAAAACAATACAGACAGTATCTTGTCTTTGCTTTTATTTATATAAATTTTTCAATACCCATAGTTTTCTATAAAATGAATTTATAAAATCAAATAAATATAGATTTGAATAATTATAAAATTATAATAATTATATTGACTTTTTAAAATTTATAGTATAATGAATATCGAAGAAAAAAAAAAATTATTAATAATTTTATAAACTGAAGAATATGAAAGAAACACCTAATACCAAACTAATAAATATCCTAATACTATCCCTAATTTACATCTTTCAAAATAAAAATACTAATTAGAAAAAATTGAAAACTAGAAAGAAAATGCTCAGAAACATTCACAAAACAGCCAGAACATTCAAACAAATACTATTTCAAAACTAGAACTGAAAACACAAAACAAAAAAACTTCACAACCAAAAATATAAACTACTGAAAACAAAAGTAAAACTAGAATTACAGTTGTAGAAGCCGAAAGAGACAAAATCAAGTGATGAATACGGACTCAGTCCAGAAAACAAATGCAAATGGACATCCAAATAAAAATTGGATGAACTTCAAAAGATTTAACCGCCAGCAGATTATCTAAAAGTAAAAATAGAGTTAAAACAAGCCAAAACAAAAATCATTAAAATTAACAAAGATTTGAAAAATTCAAATACGGCGAAGATGGAAATCCTGGAATGGGAGAAGGCTACAAAAAGTTGAAATAATGACTTATCAAATTTACAAAACAGTTAATTAATTTTAAAAATATATGACAATATGAATTAATAATTTTATAAAAGAAAGGAAAAATAAAATGAAAACAATTTTAATATTAGGAATACTGGCTCTGATATCAGTAAATGTAAGTGCTGGATGGGCAATATAGAGATAGAATTATAAATGGTCTAAAATGTTCCATAGAAAACAACAATGTTCAGAGTGACAGCAGTTATCCAAGCAATTATTATGATGACGACAGTGACTACGACTATGATTGCGATAGTGATGACCACAGATGGCGACAGTGACCACGACTACGATTAAGTGAAGGATAGTGGTACTATGGATGACGATGATTACGACTACGGATTATGATAACTATTACTGTTATTAAAAGGTTTATAAGATTAAATAAATCAATTATGGTAAACGAATTCAGAGATACAGGTAAGATAGGTGTCGCCATATTGTATCATCAACATACCTGTATTGATTTTTATTTTCGTGTAGTTAAAATTTGCAAATTAAAATAAATAAAATTTAGAAAGGATGGTGGTTTAAAGTGACATTATTTTTATTAGGGATGCCATTGGTTCACTTAATGTAATAGGAGCAGAGTGAATTTCAACAGGATATTGTGAAGGTCGAGGAAAAATTTTAGATAAGCAAGTTGATGAAGATTCATATTTTTACAATTTCAACTACATATAAAACTATGCCGTATTAATGGCATAAAATATACTAATATTAGAGTTGATAGAACTTTCAAAGAGTGCAAAATCTGCTAAATTAGGATTAAAAGAAAATTATAATAGTGATAATACGTGGATTGATGTGGATTATGATAATAGAATTTTAAAAATTTTTATTCAAATGCTGACGGATATTAAATTTATTATAAAATAAAACAATTTCATAGTATAAACAGACAAATTTTGTTTTTCTTTATATTTTTGAAAAATTAAACGTTTATAACATATATTGTATGATGATTTTATGGAAATGTATGATATATATAAAAATGCATACAAAAGAAAGGATATTTTAAAAATGATATTATTTTTATTGGCAATGTTATTATGTTCATTTACACTAATGGCAGATTTTTGAAGATGAACCAATTCAAATTCAATCAGGTTATTGCAGAAGGAAGAGGAAAAATTTTTAAATAGAAGATCTTCCATATATGGAATAACAACTACTTATTCATTATGCAAATTAACGGATTAAGATACAAAAACATTAAAGTCATAAGAAGCTAGAGTTGTTTTTCCAAAACCAGGAGGTTTTAATCTAAAAATCAAGAGAAGATTATACTGGTGGATCATTTTGTATGCAAGTAGATTACGATAATAGAATTTTAAAATTTTCCATCCTTTTCGAGAGTTATGTGAAGAATCGAAGAAAGAACATAATAAAATTATTTTAGCAGGGACAAATTTTGCCCCTGTTTATATTAAAATTTATTTCATTTTTCTTAACAAATCAATTGTTTTTGCGGTACAGAGCCATTTCCTTCCATTGCCACTACCATTGGCTGGAAAGTTTTTAAGTGCTGCAAGTCTTGATTCGATTTTTCTACGTCTAAAGTTATTTTTCATTTCTCTTTCCAGAAAGGATTTTATTTTTGGCATCAGGATCAGTCAATATTATTGATACTACGCCAATAAATCTCACATATTTACTTGCTTCGAGCATTTTATCGGCACTTGTAACATCTCCTGCTCCAATTAGTACTGCGTCCATCTATAACGGATTTTATAACTTTGTTGATTGATTGCCCTTCACATTCTCCTAAATAGGCTTTGCTGGCATAGGCAATGATTTTCCAAAGGGATGTGTGAATGTAATCTACTCTAATCTTCACTACATTGATTAAATACAAACGTCGTCAAGTAAATAACTAATTTCTTCGCGTGAATTTCTTCGGGTGAAAACCTGTACCCAATCTAAGAAATCATTTTTAGTATACTTTCTATTGTTTTTACTCTTTTACAATTTCAAGAGCAAATTTTGCCTGCTTTTCAATTCGTCCTCCATATTCATCTATTCTGTATTAGAAGTCTTTGAAAAAATTGCTTATAAGGTAATGATTAGCTCCGTGAATTTCTACTCCATCAAAACCTGCTTCAATGTAGCTCTTCTTGTTGCCTGTACAAATTGTTCAATGGTTTCTTCTACCTTCTCTTTTGACATCGCTGTTATTGGATATGGAATAAAAAGCTAAATTTAGATTACTCGGAGCATAAACTACGCCTTTGTCCTATATAGGTAAATTTTTGCTTTGATAACCAGGGTGATATATTTGAACTATCGCTTTATTTCGTTTAGATTTCATAGCCGCTACATTTTCCAATCATCGACTTGACGTCATCATATAATCCCAGCCCGTAACCAAGCATTTCCATCTGGAATAACACTTGCTAGCACCTGTAATAAGAAGCCAGAAGCAGAGTCAGAACGTCTTTCAAAATATTTTTATATCATCTTCACCTACATTTCCTTCATAGCTTGAACCATTGACAACCATTGATTGATCACAAATCTACTTTTTAGAGTTACTCCATTAGGAAATTTTTACTGTTTCAAATAATTTTGTTAAATTTTTCATTCATATTTGTGATCCCTTTATATTATAAACTTCTATAATATATTATAACGAAATTCAAAATTATCAATTGTTTTTGCTTATTAAGAAAAATAAATTCTATTAGCTATACTATTTTTAAAGTTTAGAGTTATATTAATACTAAGATATCAATGTGCAATTAATAAAAATAAGGAGGATGATTGATGAAAATGAAAAAATTATATTTTCATAACATTTTATTATTATTATCATGTGGAAAAAGGAAAATGGTGATAATTCGGGTAATTCAAGCAATTTTAAGTAGTAATAATGGAAATATTAAAAAGTGAAAATGAAAGTGTAGAAGAACAGATAAAGAAATGGTCAGTATTTGGAATGAAGCTTCCAGTAATGCCGATTTTTGATACTTTAGAAAAATTTTAGGAGATAGAATCGAATATTATCAGTCTTCTGTTACAAAAAAGCCTACTATATTTCCGATCAGAAAATTCTTTGTAAAAATCCTGTTTACGGGCAAAAATTAAAGGCGATATTATTGTTACCCAAATTTCAAATAAGCAGGTAAAAGCTGAATTTAGTAAAGGAAGTTACAACTAAAAAGGGCGTAAAGGATTATCCTTCATATTTAGTTTTTGAAAATGTAAACGGAGAATGGAAACTGATTTTTAGAAAGTGATACGATTTCTGATGCCAATATTGCAAGAATGAGAGGTGGGAACAACATAGTTCAGAGACAACAATCTACTACATAACTTCTAATAATCAGTCAACATGTGATTATGGACCTTCAGATTACAATTAGTTTGGAACGCTTATAAGCAGAAGATATCAAACTATAAATAATTCCGTAACAGATGTGTTCTTTTTAAGATTAAGTAGACCTATTACAGTAGTAGGAGATGCTAGAAGATGGCCCGACTGAAACAAATGTACAGGAAATTCAGTTAATGGGAGAGAAACGCGTTCCTTATTCGATAGAGATATTTTAGGGAAAAAGAGTGCAGGTTACTGGTGAATTATTTCATTCATCACGGCACATCATCACACTAGAGTTTTTAATTATGACTTCAAATATAAATTTTTAAATTAATATTAAAACATTAAAATAAATACTCTAAAAATCAATAAAATAAAATTATTTCAAAAGTTAAATTAAATTGAAATAACAGGAAAAATATTGTATAATTTATTGAAGACAGATTTTTACTAAAAAGGAGAGTCATTATGAAAAAGTATTGGCAATTATTCTGTTATCTTTATTATCAATCGTTTCTTGTACAACTGCTGCTGATGGGACACGAAAAGTTAGTAAAACTGGAGTTGGTGCTGGAATTGGTGCAGCAGCTGGAGCTGTAATTGGTCAAGCCATAGGAAAGGATACAAAAGGTACATTAGTGGGTACAGCTGGAGGAGCAGCTGTTGGAGCGGCTAGTGGGAATATTTTTGACAGACAAGAAAAAAGAATTAAAAGACAAACTGAAAGGAACTGGTGTAGAAGTAAGAAGAACTGGTGAAGGTGAAATCAAATTAACAGCACCTGAAAATATTACTTTCGACTTAAACAGTTATGTGGTGAAACCACAATTCAGAGGAACATTGGATTCAGTAGCAACTGTATTAAAAACTTATCCTGATTCAACAATTATAGTATCAGGACATACAGATACATCGGAAATGATGCAATTAACAATCCATTATCTGTAAATAGGGCAGCTTCAGTGAGCTTCTTACCTTCAATCACAAGGTATAGCAAGTTCAAGAATGACTTATCGTGGATATGGAGTAAAATGCCTATCACAAGTAATGCAACAGAAGCTGGAAGAGCTCAAAAAATAGAAGAGTAGAAATTGCTATCATTGCAAATCAAAAATAATTTTTAAATTTTTAGGAGTTTTTCAAAATACATTTTTGGATTAACTCCTTTTTCTTTATACTTTTAGGAGACTTATGTTATGAAAAATATTTTATTAAAATTTATTCTATTAACAAATATTTTAATAGGAATTGTGTTAAATGCAGGAAATAAAGAAAATTTTAACAATTTCGGAACATTTTTCCTATAGAATGTCGAAATAATCCAACATACATTAGTTATGGCATAATCAGTGGTGATGGAGATAAATATCAGTCCAGCTGAATGTAGGAAACTATTTGGCTTTTATGCCTTCTCGATATGCTGCAGTAAACGTTTATGAATTTCTGTCAGATATTTTGCAAAAAGATTTTAAAAATTATAAAAAGTGAATAAAAAGGAAAAAAATAACTGATGAATCTAAAAATTATAAAATATTCAGCAAACGATTTTTCAAATTATAAAGATAACGTGATATGGGAAAGCTGAGTTAAAATCATTAGGAATAGTCTTTGCAGGAGTTAAAAATGTAGATAAAGATGAGTACAAAATAACTGCTTATGCAAATAAAGGAATTTTCAGGCGGAATTGATAGCACAGGATTTAATTGGTTAAGTTAGCTAATTCAATGAATTCAACATTTTACATAAAAATTGATGACAAGAAAATAGTCTGGTCTCCAAATCGTAGTTACAAGAGTATTCAATATACTTTTTCAATACAGGATGGAAAAAGTGGTTGCTGTTGATAAAAAGGAAAAATATTACTTGTCAATTTATCAAAAGAAAACTCATTGTTTGTTGATACAGCGAAACGTAGCCTTTGAATTTCGAATAAATCAGAATAATAACCAGTTGGAATGTTGGATAAATAATAAATTAAAAATATGTAGAAAAATATCAGATTATGTAATCATAATTTTTGAGATTCAATTTAAATTTTATTCTTTCGTTAGTTTAGTAAAAAGAGGCTGTTTCACAAAAATTATCTTTATGGAGACAGCCCCCAAATTTATTAAATGTATTGATATGCAGTTAGATTGCATTATAAAAAAATGAAAAATTAAATATAATTTTCATATTTTTTTATTCTGAGATAGCCTTTTTATTATTAAAGATTTATTTCAACTGTTGTATCTGAAGTATCATTTTTAGCAGTGATTCCAATATTTCTATACTTTTTAGCTAATTCTGAAAAAGGCATATTATAAGACACTATTTTCTCATCAATAAATCTTATGATTTCATTATCTTCAAAAGTTGCAATCTTTTATGTTTTTCAGGATTTATATTTAATTCTTTTTAAAACCTTTAAAAATCCTAATGTCATTGAGTTATTAGAAATATATATGCATCTATTTCTCTTTTTAAAATTTCTTTTCCCAGATTATACCCACTTTCCAATGTGAAATCTCCATAAAGTACTAATTTTTTTATCATACTTAATCCCATTATCTTTTAAGGCTTTTTGTAACCCTCTAATCTTTTCCTTTTGCTGTACTTATAGTTTGAGGTCCCTGCTAAAAATCCTATTTTTTCTTTCCATATTTTATAAATTTTTCTATAACTCCGTAAACTGAATGAAAATTTTCAAAAAATACTCCAGGCATCTGTTTGTCTATTTTTCTGTCAATCAGTACTAATGGTATTTTTGAAGATGTCTGATCATCAATTTTTATCGTATGAATTTTGAGTTACTGCAATAATTATCCCTTTAACTCTCTGCTCTATGAATAATTCTATATATTTTTCCTGTAATTCAAAAATTTTCATTTTGAACATCCTAGAATAATATTTAAGTTTCGTCTGTTTGCTTCATTAACTATTCCATCCATTATACTTGCAAAATATAAATTTTTTTATATCAGGGAATTATTATTCCTATTGTATTATTTTCATTTTTAGAAAGATTTCTTGCAATTACGTTGGGATAATAATTATTTTCCTTTATAATTCGATTTATTCTTTTTCTTTGTTTCTTCTCTTACATTGTCATTATTATTGATTACTCTTGAGACAGTTGCCACAGAAACATTTGCAAAGTCTCGCTATATCCTGTATTTTCATAATACCACCGTTTCATTTTTCATTTTATTTCATATTATTTTACATTTTAACGGTGTATTAGAGATTATCGTATAATTTGAAATTTTTCGTAAACAAGATTCCAGAATCTGTCAAAATCAAGTTTTACTGCTACATCAACATTTGGTTCTTTCTTAAGTATCCCAAAATAATCACATATTGTTCTGCCATACGATTTTTCACTCCAAAGTTCGATTTCACAGAACATGGGTTTAACTTCTATACATTCAGGATCAATTATATAAGCAATAGTAGTAGGATCATGAACAGGAGGGAGCATTCAAACCGAAGATATTTTTCTGAGCAGATGTAAAAAAATTCCATTGATTCTACAAATACTCTTGATGCTTTGTTATTCAGCGTTCTTATTTTGTCCACTACTTCCTTAGTTGCCAAAAGCCTGCCTCGTTAAATCTAGTCCCATCATTACCAGTTTTTACTCCTGAAGTAAATACAATATGTGCCGCTTCAGGGTCTGCAAGAATGTTAAATTCTGCTGCTGGTGTCGTATTTCCTAGCTGATATGAACCTCCCATTAATACTATCCTATTAATTTTTCTATTATTTTAGGCTCAAATCTCATTGCCATTCCAATATTAGTTAATGGTCCTATAGGAACAAGCGTTATTTTCTCATCTGAATTCATTAAAGTATCTATAATAAAATTTACTGCATGTTTTATCTTCAACTTTTATTTTTAATTTGTCAAATTTAGGGACCATCTAATCCCTGTTTTTCCATGTATATTGCCAGCTGTCAATTGTTCTCTTACCATCGGTTTTTGACATTCCAGCATAGATGGGAATATTCAAATTCAAATGATTACAAATTTTAAGAGCATTGTTTACTGTCTTTTCAAGTTTTTGATTTCCTGCAACAACTGTAATTCCTAACAATTCAATTTTGGGATTTATTCAGCTAACATTATTGCTACAGCATCATCATGCCCAGGATCACAATCCAAAATTATTTTTCCTTTTTCATTTTCTATACTCCTACTTTGTCTTAATTTTTATTTTTCAATTATAAATACTTAATATTAAAGTTTCAATTAAGTATTATTTTTATGTAATCGCTTATATTTCGTCTTTTAATTTCTTCTCAATTTTTCTCAAAAATCTTTCTATTTCATCTTTTGTAGGAATTGAACTCTGTGCACCCTGCCTTGTCACAACTATTGCTGAAACTGCTGTTGCATATTTTTATTGCTTCGCCTGTATCTCCACATTCACATATTTTCATGGCAAATGCTCCAATAAAGGAATCTCCTGCTGCAGTTGTATCTACTGCTTTTACCTTATATGCTTCATACTTATTGACATCATTATTTTTTTATCAAAAATAGACACAGCCTTTTTTCACCTAACGTAAGAATAATATTTTTTTATTCCATGTTCTTCTTTTTATGAAGCATTTTTTTCAGCATATCCTTCATCAAAAATTTTTATTTCAAAATATCTCTTCCATTTCAGTTTCGTTAAGTATTAAATAATCTGTGTTATGAAAAATTCTATCATTTAATTTTGTTGCGGGAGCTGGATTAAATACTGTAATTTTACCAAGTTCCTTAGCTTTCAGAGACAAAATTCAACTACAGAAAGAGGATTTTCATTTTGTAAAATTACTATATCATTTTCTGCTATTACATTTATTTTTATTCTGAATATCATTTTCTGTAATTTTTAAAATTACTTCCTGCAATAACAGTGATATTATTATCACCATTTTTTTATCTACCGTGTATAGCTCTTCCTGTTAATTCATCACTTTTTAATAATATTATCAGCTTTAACTCCATTATCAGCTAAGTTTTGAATTAATTTTTCCTTGACTATCCTTTCCTACCATTCCTATCATTTCTGTTTCCATCCCAAGTTTAGCCACCGCAACAGCCTGATTTACCTTTTCCACCACAACTTTCGTAAAATTCATTTCCAAAAATCGTTTCACCTAATTTAGGCAGTTTTCTACCTTTACAGTCATATCCATATTTAAGCTTCCAATTACAAGTGCTTTTTCATTTCATCACCTCTTGTTATACAAAAATTTAAATTTCAAAATGTAACCGTTTACATAATTTTGTTATTATGAGTATACCTCATTTTTGAAAAATGCAAGAGCAGAATACAAAAATAAATTTTAAAAATTATTCCATATATGAATAAATACAACTTTTCAATATTAAAAATTAATATTTTCTCAAATTTTTCAGACACGCCCTAATAAAAACTGCACCTTCAGTCTTGTTTTGTATTGTGTGCAATCTATTTTTTATTCTCCTGCCATTTTTCGATTTTTCCGTACAAGCCTTAACAGCTTCCATCACCGTTCCTCTAAATTTACCATCTTCCAGTACTTTTAAAGCAGCAATTGTAGTTCCACCTGGAGAAGTCACCTCATCTTTCAAAACTCCTGGATGTTTTTGTTTTCAAGCACCATTTTAGCTGAACCTAACACCGTTTGGGCAATAATTTCATAAGCCTTGTCCCTTTAGCATTCCTTCCAGTACCCCGCCATCTGCAAGAGCCTCCATAAATACGTAAACATATGCTGGTAAAGAGCCGCTAATTCCTGTATATACATGCATAAGTTTTTCCTCAATTTCAATACTTTTTTCCAAAACTATTCAGTAATTTAAAAAATCATACTTTTTCATTCTCCTGAATGTTATGATTAAAAAGAAACTGCCGTCATTCCTTCCATCACTTGAGCAGGTGTGTTTGGCATAGTTCTAATAACTTTTTGTCAGTTCCAATAATATTTTCAATAAAATCAATACTAATTCCAGCAGCAATTGATAAAACGATCGTTTTTCTGACAAATCATCTTTTATTTTTATCCAGTACTTTTTGGAACAATATTTGGTTTTACAGAAAGAATGAGAATATCACTTTCTTTTGTAAGTTCCTTTTCATTTTCTGCTTTTTTCACCATACTCTTTTTGATAATTCTTCAATTTTTTTCCTTTTTAAATCAAAAATAGTTATATTTTTATTTTCAAAAAGTTTGAAGATGTAACGCCTTTCAGTATAGAGCTCCCATATTTCCTGCTCCAATAATTCCTAATTTCATTTAATTCTGCTCCTTGTCCTTATATTTTTTTAAAAAAGCCCTTTTAGAAATATTCAAATAATCTTAAAAAATTTTAAATATATATTATTTATTATTTCTAAAAATTTTTAGCACTTTTTATATATTGTTTCACTAAATCCCAATTTCAAATTTCAAGACAAGCTACTACGAAAAAATAGTCCGAAAGTCTGATTTATATACTGAAGTCCAATTTTATTTATTCCTTCATCTGCTTCAATTACGGCTATCATCTTTCGTTCCAAATTACGCACACTTGTACGCATCATATGGAATAAGCTCGAAATTTTACTTCCTCCTGGAATTATAAAAACATTCTAATCTAGGCAGCAACGGAAATATATTCATCCATTCTCTGTTCAAGCCACTCTACATCACCAATTTGCTGCTTGTATTCTCGTATCCCTTCAGAGTCTGCTAAATCACTTCCACAGTCAAAAAGCTGCTGCTGTATATTTTCACATTCTTCATGGATTTCCCCAAGCACGCTATTTAATTTTTTCATCTTCACGAATTTCTGCCACAATAACTCCAAGCAGTGAACAAACTTCATCCATCGTCCCATACGCTTCCACTCACATGAGTCTTGCTCACACGTTCTCCTCCAGCAAGTCTTGTAAAAACCTTCATCACCATATTTTTGTGTATATTTTTCATAAATATTAACTTCCTTTAATATATTTTTTTATTATTTTTACAATAATTTTTTAATTTTTAAATTTCATATAAAATTATCTATAAATTCATCAAAATTATCCGCTATTTTTATAACAAATGTAAATGCGTAATAAAAATAAATTCCTCCATTCACTTTGTGTAAAAGAAAAATTTCATCTTCTTTATTTTCAATTAAATCAAGCGGAATCAAATCATCTCTTTAATTTTTTTCCTCGTTATCTAATCCAATATGAGGAGAGTGTTTCCAATTTTTTCACACATGCCTCTAAAACTCTATCTTCAAAGAATAATTGCCATACACTTAATAATTTTTATCACAAAAAGGATTCTATTTGTTCATTAAACATTTCTTTTTCTTCTTCATCTTCCAAATCGTAAAGCTATCTTTATACATTTCACATAAAATTTCTTTAATTTTTCATAAGTTTCATTTTTAATTTATAACCATATTTTTCCAGAACAATAAATAGCATCATTTTCTATCAGTTTTCTGTATTTATTTAACCCTAATTTATCAAGTAATTCTGTTGATAAATATTTCCTTTCATCAAAATTTTTTTCTTTTTATCCAGTTCAAAATACTCCATCATTTCTTATATTTTCTCCTATTTATTATTATATTTCATTTTGCTAACAATTTCCAGCTTTTTCTATAAAATATTAGACCAATATTTACTTTTCCTTATTTCTCCAATAATCCCACTACCTCAATATGTCCAGTCTGGGGGAACATATCCACAGGTGTAATTTTTAAGCAAATATCCATTTTCAGTCAAAAATCTTCACATCTCGTGCAAAAAGTGGCAGGATTGCAGGAAATATAAACAATTTTTGAATTTTATTCTGTACAACACTCTTAATGCTGATTCTTCGATTCCTCGTCTTGGCGGGTCAAAAACTATTGCTCCGACATCTTCTCTCTTCAAAATTTTTGGGAGTTCCTTCTCAACTTTTCCATTTACAAATTCTACATTTTGAATAGAGTTTTCATAAGAAGTCAGTTTTGCGGCAAGTGTTGAACTTTCGACACTTTCAATTCCGATAACCTTCTTTATGTTTTTGAAAGCTTATCATCGCAATTGTTCCAGTCCCTGAAAATGCGTCAATTACTGTTTTTCGTAGATTTTATCAATATTTTTATTTTTCTTCATTCAAAAAGTTTATTGCAACATCATAAAGTTTTAGTGCCTGTTTTTATTAATTTGGAAAAATGAATTTGGATAAATCTTGAATTTTAATCCTTCCATTTCCTCTTCCAAATACTGGCTTCCAAATAAATGGACATTTTTACCTAAAATTACGTTATTCTGTTCAGTTTTTACAGAAATATAGATTGATTTTATGCAGTCATTTTCATCATACATTTCTTCCAGTACTTTTGAAAGCTGATTATACTGCGAATTTTTATTCACAATAACAACTATCATAACTTCATCTTTTTCATTATTTCTAACCATTATCTGCTTCCAAAAATCCAGTATTATTCACTTCATTAAAAACTTTAAATTCCTTTTTGTACCTAGAAACTATTTACTTTCTGCAAAAATTTATCAATAATTATTTTGGCAATTTCTGACTTTAGAAGACTTTCTTTAGCTGAAAATACATTGTGGGACTTTCTTGAATAAAATCCCGTCTGAATAATCCCATTCTTTTTGAAAAATGGCTCAGCCGTCTTGTTTCTATAATTAATTTTTTTATCACTTCCAATAATTTTGCTAATTTTTACCTTTTTCAAATCAATTTCAGCAATCTTTGTCAACACTTTTCAAGCATTTTATCCTTATATTCAAGCTGTTTCTCATATTTAAGCATTCCAAAAATCACAGCCATCAAAAATCCTCAAAACTAATTTTGGACAAATCCTCAATCCTGTCCTTTGATGGTTCAATTATCCTAGTTATAAGCCCTCTTGCATACGACTTTTTACCGAGATAATCTCCACTTCCAATTTATCTCCTGGCACACTTATCGGTACAAATACTGTAAATCCATCAACTCTTCCAAGTCCTTCTCCACCAAATACTATTTTTCTATTTCAATTTCCAGTTTTTTGCCCAACTTCATAATTATTTTTTTATTTTATTCATCTCATTCCTATTTTCTTTAAGTATTATTATTAATAATTTTTATTATAAATTATGCTGATTTTTGTTTTTAGAATAAAGGGAAATAATTTTCTATCCTTTTTACAATTTTGACTTGTTTAAGTATTTTTTTAATTTAATTACAATCGTTGGTTTAATTAAAATAAAATCAAGCAAAAATTTAAAAAAATGTAAAATAGGAAAAATAAAGTTTTATACTAAACCCCATTTGAATAACGAATTTATTACAAACTTTTCTAATAGAGGGATATAAACCTAATATTTTCAAATAATTAAAAATATAATTTTTCATTTTTAAATAGAGTCTAATTTAAGCTAATCTGTCGGAGCATTTTTCTGTGCTGACAAAACTGTTTGAGCATAGCGAGTTTTTTTGTCAGTGCAGAAAAATGTCGTAGACTACTATAGGTTAGTGCGTAGCAATCTTGCTAAATATTTTGATTATCGGAATAAATCTTTACTGCAAGATAAGGATTTGCGGCAATGAGCAATCCTACGAATATAAAAAATAAAAAAAGTCGAATGATTATGAATTATCTATTGAACAACTCTATTATAAAAATTTTATTCTCATTTTTAAACGGAGTTTAGTATTAATCAATAAATCTTTATTTCAAATATTCTAAAAACATTTTTCAATTGTAATCCCATTCCTATTTTTAAACTTTCCTCATCAATATTAAATTTTGGATGATGCAAATCGTAAATTAAGCCTTTTTCTTCCACTCTTGTTCCCAGTCTGAAAACATCCTGGGATTTCATTTAGAAAAATAACTAACATCTTCAACATCCATTCTAGGCTGTTTTATTAATTCCAGAGCATTTTCACCGTATAAGTCGACAATATTATTTTCTACTTTTTGTCATTTCTTCGTTGTTAATTACAGGAGCATAGCCACGCTTAATATCAACATTTATTGTTCCGCCCTAGTGATTCTACAAATTTGAGGCAGGTCTTTTTCAAGTGTTTCGATTATAAATGTTCTTGTTTCTTTCGGACATTGTTCTTGCAGTTCCTTTCATTTCCACTTTATCGCAGACTACGTTATCTGCAAAGCCTCCGTTGAATGCTCCGATTGTAATTACAGCTTCTTCTCTTGGATCAATTCTTCTGCTTACTATTGACTGCAGTATTCCATAACTTTTGCTCCGATTAAGATTGCATCAACTCCTTTGTGAGGCAATGCAGCGTGTGCAGAAAAATCTGTTTATTGTAAGGGTGTATTCTTGCTGACGAGGCGTGTGCCTTTCCATATTTTTATCCCAATTTTCCCAAGTTCTATTTCGGGTAGCCATGTGTAATGCAAAAAGGCGTCTATTTTTTTCGATTTTCATCATTTTCAAATTTTAATGCTCCATTTTTATCATTCTATCCGCACCGCCAGTTGTTTCCTCCGCCGGCTGAAAGAAAAATCTCACAGTTCCATGCCATTTATCCTTGTTATCTGCCAAAATTTTTGCTGCTCAAGCTGGATAGTTGTATAGTGCATCGTCCACAAGCGTGCATTTTTCCAATATTTTTTTGACTTATATTCAACTTCATTTTCTTCGAAAATTGGCATGCGTCAATATCCGCACGAGTCGCAACTGTCTTATTTTTTTCATATTTTCCTTATCATTATAGATTGTCGCAACTCACTCCAGTATTTATAATTTCAAAAAAATTCAATCCCATTTTTCGTCAAAAATTTCTTTATTAATTTACTCGTTTCAATTTCTTCATCCCCAAGTTCAGGATTTTCGTGAATAGTTCGTCTAATCTTTACCATTTCGTCATAAATTTTTATCCACATTTTCTTTTATAAACTCGTTAATTTTAAGCAATTTCATTTTCCCTCATCCCTTTTCTAAATCTCTATTTTTATGATTTTATTATACCAAAAATACTGCCTTTGTAAATTTTTGAAAAAAATAAATAAGTATACTGATAATTGAATATAGATCCTTATAATAAAAGCCATTGTTCTAATGGAAATAATAATAGTAGTTTTTAAAACAACATTTTCTAATTCAACGTTAGTTTTGGAAGAATGGTTCTAATACTTTTTGTTAGACCACTAACTTTCTGAAATTTTATCATCATTTTTAATTTTTAGTTTTATTCAAATCTCTAAAAAGATATAGAATATCATTTTACTAATTTATTTAATTTTTCTTTTAATTCATCATCCACTTCAATTTTTCTAATATATATTTTCTATTATTTCATCAGGAAAAATATACCCCATATCTTTCCATTTTTCCAATGTATTAGCTCCTCCATATCTCACCTCTACATAAGGAGAATTTAGAGCACATATAATTAAATTTTTCCTATCCCTTCAAAAATTTTTCTAAAGTTCTAACTACAACATCTAAAACTGTAAATTCTTGATTTATAAAATTAATTTTATCAGTAGGGAATCCTTTTCATTTTTTTCTAATGGTAATCTTCTTTCTACGAGTAAGACAAGTTTTTTTCTATATTTTCTTTTTCGATATATCGTATATTATATAGGGATTTTTTTAGAAGATTACTTTGTAAATATTCTAAAACATACGAATCAATGTCTCATTTTTATATATTTTTGCTATATCATACGAATATCCTTTTTCATTAATTCTTTTATATTATTTACAGTTTTTCAGAATTTAAAATCTCATTGCAAATTTTTTATAAAATTATTATTGATTTTTGTCATCTTTTATATATTCTTTAATCATCATAACAGCACGATAATCGTTTTCTGTTGAAGATAAATATTTTGCTTTTTAAATATCTTTCAATCAGCATTTCTTTATTTTCTAAGGATGAAATTCCAGAAACAGGTCCTTCATTTAATAAAGCAGTAATTAAATATGAAATGGCATTAAATTTTTTTATTAGAAATATTTTCTTCATCTAATAATTCTAGTAAATTTATTTTTACACAAGTTAATGCAGTATATGCTGGGTCTATTTCATTGTGACAGCCTTCTTCTAATAACCAATCTTTTATTTCATCATCAGTCGCTTCTAAATACGCGATAGAATGTACTCTTCCCCATCCTTTAACCTTTTTGACAATTTCAAAAATCTCTTCATTTGAATTTTCTAGCCTAGCTATTATATCTAAACAAAATAAAGTAAACTCGTCAGAAAGAGCCAAAGTTTTTATTATTTCTATTGCTTTTAACATCTTTTTCAACTCCCATTAATAATAATACAGCCAAAGAAAATTTTTATACTTTCTTTATTTTTTTAGAAGTTTTCAATTGAGATAGTAAATTCATACAAATTATTAGCATTTATTTTTTTCACTTTCTTGAATAATCCAATTTAGCAAGGAAGTTCTTAATGAAACCATTAAAAAAATCTAAATGGTCTAAATTATTTTTGAGCCTCTTTAAATTTTCCTTCTGAAATTTGAAATACAATATTCTTCAAAGTTTCTATATTTTCTTCATTTGTATCAGTATGATATAAAAACGCCATCCATTGCACCATCTGCCCAAAGAATTCCATTCTCCTCTTCTTGAGGCAAAAGCAAAAATCTTCTAGGTAATTTTTCCACACCTCGAATAGAAGATTTTATTAATTCATATATAGATAAATTTTTGTTTTCCAATTTTTATTCTCCTTTTTCTAATTTTTGTTATCATTAATTTTTATTAGAAAAATAATTGTTACTACAACTACAATAATAAGTATATTTTTGAAAAATTCCGTAATTCCATAAATCCTCCATTATAATTTTACTATATTTTACCATTCATTTACAGAATATAAAAAGAGCAAGCCTAATTTGTGTCAAAAGTTCTTTTCGTAAGAATGTCATATTCACTTTCAAGTCCTTTTTGTATGCATAATAAGGAGGGCTGTCATTCCAGGAAACCCATTCCGCCAAAAACGTCAGAAATATCTGAGGCATAAAAAGAAGTTTATTAATTTTTGGGTAATTCAGAAAAATATATTCCATAAAAAGTTTTTGTATATTTTCAATCTCTTCGCCATTTAAAATACTAATAGCTTTTTCTAAAGATATTTTCCAAAATTTTGAAAATCAATTTTATCAGCTAAAATTGCTATTCTATTCAATATATCTTTAAAAATCTTCTGTATTATCGTAAAATTTAAGTTTTCCATTGATAGAACTCTTATATTTGTGAGCAGTATAAATATATTCCAACCACCACTTATTTGTTTCCATTTTGGTGTGAAATAAAGAATCAAATTATTTTTAAAAATAACAAAATAAATTTAATCTTATTTGTGTTTAAATCGTTGGGAATATTTAAATTTTTAGAAGAAACAGGTAATAAAAATTTTTTATATCTTCTAATCCTAAATTTAAACAATAATCAAACCATTCTTCAACGTTTTTTTAGCCTTTGTAGTTTTTCTAAAAAAATCTATTTTATTTTTAGAAAATAGAAATTTATACTTTTTCATATTCAAAAAGGAAAATATTCAATATTAGTTTTTGGTTTTTAAGGCAAATTTTACTGCTAATGTAATATCACATATTTGTAGGATTTCTATATTCATAATATAACCTCCATCTTAACATTTATTATCTATGATTTTATTTTTTATTGGATAATAAATTTAAAGTTATAAAAATAAAAGTTTTTGCTGTATAATTTATTTTACTACAATTTCATTAAATATACATAATTAAAGAAAAACTATAATAATATCATAGATAAATTTGAATAAAAATTTTTAAATATATGCTATAATTAATTATATTAATCTAAATTTATTTAAAAATAAATTCAATATTAAAAAGGAGCTGCTATGAAAAAAATTAAATTTAAAAATAGAAAATAAAGAGTGTATTTTTGTATATAAAAGAAAAATGAAAAAAAGTGACTACGTTTTGATACAGCCTGTAGAACGAACATGATATCAAACTTCTGGATAATGAAGTTAAATATATTTCTGAAAATACAGCTAAAAAATTTTAGCCTTGCTGCATTTAAAATAAACGACTGGAACAGCGAACTGACTCCATGGGAAATGCCACTTCTTCGTGGAAAAGGGAACTTTGAAATGGAGTAGATAAAACGTTGAAGTTTATAAAAAGAAAAATTGATTCCAAGTTTGGAAGAATTTATAAATATTCAAAATAAGAATGTGAAATATATTTTTAGGTGGATATTCTCTTGCTGGGTTATTTTCGCTGTGGAGTGGTTATAAGGTAGATATTTTTTTGATGGAATAGCTGGAGTTTCACCGTCAGTTTGGTATAAAAATTGGATTGATTTTTGTAAAGGACAGTAAGCCTTTAGTGAATAATATTTATTTAAGTCTTGGAGATTTGGAAGAGAAGACTAAACATCAGATTTTATCGAAAAATAGCAGATAACATAAGAGAATATATTGAAATTTTTAAAAAAATTCTGAAGATGTTAAAAACTGCATTTTTAGATTGGAATGAAGGAAATCATTTTAAAGATTCTGACATACGGATAGGAAAAGGATTTGTATGGCTTTTTACACAAAACGAATGAAAAGAATACGATAAAAGGTATACATAGATTATGTAATATATTGTGACAAATTTAAAAAAATATCTTAAAAATATTTATGTGTTTGTCTTGTCTCTCTAAAAAACTCTTGTAATTAAATTAAAAAAGTGATATTATTAATTTAGAAATAAATTTAAAACTTCAGGGCAGGGCGAAATTCCCGACCGGTGGTAAAGTCCACGAGTTGTTTTTATTTTAAATAAAATGAAAAATGACATGAACTGGTGTGATTCCAGTACCGATAGTATAGTCTAGATGGTAGAAGTGAAATAGTTGAATGTTTTGAAAATATAGTTTTAAATATTTTTTTTAAATTCAAATTATACAGTTACAATTTAATATTATTAATCATCTACCTTTTTAAATATTCAAAAAAGCCTTGAATTATTGTATTCCTGGCTTTTTTTAATTTATAATTTTAAAGTCTGTAGTTTTTAAATTAAATGTATTTTTAAGTTTGATAAAAAAATTTTAGTGTAAATAAAAATAATGAGAGGATGATTTGAAAATGAGAACTTTTGAAGGAAAATTTGATGGAAAAAGATGTAAAAATAGGAATTGTTGCTGGAAGATTTAATGAGTTTATTACTTCTAAACTTGTTGGTGGGGCTTTGGATGTTTTGAAAAGAAATGATGTTTCTGAGGAAAATATTGATATTGCTTGGGTTCCGGGAGCTTTTTGAAATACCTTTAATTACAAAAATTGGCAAATACAGGGAAAATATGATGCAATAATCACTCTTGGAGCTGTTATAAAAGGTTCTACACCGCATTTTGATTATGTTTGTGCAGAGGTTTCAAAAGGAGTTGCACAAATTTCATTGCAAACTGACTTGCCTGTAATCTTTTGGAGTTTTAACTACAAACAATATTGAGGAAGCTATTGAAAGAGCTGGAACAAAAGGCTGGAAATAAAGGAGCAGATGCGGCATTTTCTGCAATTGAAATGATTAATTTAATAAAACAAATTGGATAAGAATTTTAGATGCCTAATTTATAGAGTGGAGATGAATTTTACTAAAAAAGAAGATGTCTTGGATTATATAAAGGAAAAATAAAATGAAAAACATTGATGAAAAAAATATGAGAATGGCAATTGAACTAGCAAAAAAAGGAGCTGGGGCAGTTAATCCCAATCCAATGGTTGGAGCTGTTGTCGTTCAAGCTGGAAAAGTTATTGGAACTGGCTATCACAGGTATTTTTGGAGGTACTCACGCCGAAGTTTACGCTTTGGACGAAGCTTCAAAAAAATTCTAAAGATTTATCAAATGCTACGATTTATGTTACATTGGAACCTTGCTCGCATTATGGAAAAAAACACCGCCTTGTGCAGAAAAAAATTGTAAAATTGGGACTAAAAAGATGTGTCATTGGCTCATCTGATCCAAACCCAAAAAGTGGCTGGAAAAGGTGTACAAATATTGAAAAAATGCTGGAATTAGAGTTGCTGAAAAATGTTTTGAAAGAAGAATGCGACAAACTAAATCAAGTGTTTTTCAAATATATTCTGACAAAAATTGCCATATTTATTTTTTTAAAATGTGCGATTACTCTAGATGGAAAAAAATTGCTACAAAAACAGGCAATTCCAAATGGATTACAAACGAAGCAGCACGTGAAAAAGTACAATTTTACCGAAATAAATTTATGGGAATAATGGTTGGCATAAACACTGTTTTAGCTGACAATCCAAGCCTTACTGCGAGAATTGAAAACGGTGTAAATCCATACAGAATAATTATTGATCCGCATTTAAAGACTGAAAAAATTCATAATATTATTAAGGAAAAATATTGATGAAAAAGACGATAATTGTTACATCAGAAAAAAATAAAAAAATTCTGAAAAAGCAGTTCGATTTTTCTGAAAAATAACAAGGTTAAATTTGTATTTTTAAATGGTACAAAAATTCAGCTTTAAAGAAATTCTTGAAAAAAATTGGAAAATTAGGAATTGACTCAATTTTTGCTGGAAGGTGGGCAACCACTTATTTCACAAGCATTTGAAGAAGATGTTATTGATGCTGGAGAAATTTTTCATTGCTAATAAAATTTTAGGGCGATACCGAAGGAAAAATCTTTTATTGCTGGATTTTGATAAAAAAATATGAATGAAGCTCATCGTTTTGAAAAAAACATAAAATACAATGTTTATGATGAAAATGTTGGAATGGAATTTTTACAAAAAGTTATAGTTAGTAGATTGGTTATAGATATAATCTAACTTTTATACTATCATTTTAAATTAGAAGTACTATAATTTAAAAATAAAAAAATTAAAAAAATCAGGAGAAAAATATGTTTACTGGTTTAGTTGAAGAAACTGGAAAAATTATTGATATTGCAAAAAACTGCAAGTATCGAAATTACAATAAGGGGGAAAAAAGTCGCTGAAAAAGCACAGATTGGGGATAGTATCGCTGTAAATGGCGTGTGTCTGACTGTTACAAAACTAAATGGAAATGACTTTACTGCCGATGTAATGTTTGAAACTATTGAAAGAAGTGGTTTAAAAACGTGCTAAGGCTGGAGATATTGTAAATCTTGAAAAAGTCACTTACACTTATGACTTTTTTTAGGCGGACACCTTGTAATGGGAGATGTTGACTGTGAGGCTAAAAATTGTATCAATTACAGATAAGGGAATTGCAAAAAGTGTATGAATTCCAGCTGGATAAAAAAATTATAAAAAATAATATGAAATACATTGTTGAAAAAGGACGTGTAACGATTGATGGAGCGAGCCTTACAGTAATTGATGTAGATGATAATGCTGGAATTTTCTCGGTTTCACTTATTCCACATACGATTGAAAAATATTACCGTTGGAATGAAAAAAACTGGGGATTTTGTAAATATTGAAACAGATTTATTTGGAAAATATGTTGAAAAAAATATTAAAAGTTTGACAATTTTGAAAATGAAGAAAAATCAAAAATAAAAAGAGAAAAATCAAATTTAACAATGGAATTTTTTTACAAAAAAATGGATTTTTAATAAAAAAACAAGAAGAAAGAAGTGATTTTAAATGTCAGAAACTAAAATAAAATTTGATAGTATCGAATCTGCTCTTGAAGATTTGAAAAATGGTGTTCAGTCGTAGTTGTAGATGACGAAGATAGAGAAAATGAGGGAGATTTAATAATTCCAGCTGATACAGTAAATTATGAAACTTTGAATTTTATAATTAATGAGGCACGTGGACTTATGTGTGTACCAATGTCCAAAAAGGGCAGAAGAACTTGAGTTAAATCCAATGATTCAGCACAATACTGATTATTACGGGACTGCTTTTTACAGTGTCAGTTGATTCTCTGGAAGGTACAACTACTGGAATTTCCACAGGAGACAGATTAAAAGACAATAAAAAGATTTGGCAAATCCTGCCAAAACTGCAAAAGACTTTAGAAAAGCCTGGACATATGTTTCCGCTGATTGCGCGGGAAGGTGGCGTTCTGGAAAGAACTGGGCATACTGAAGCGGCTGTTGATTTATCTAGACTTGCAGGATTTTCTGAAGTGGCTGTAATTATGGAAATTTTTAAGGGAAGACGGGAGAAATGGCTCGTCGAAATGACTTATTTGAATTTTGTCAAAAACATAATTTAAAAATTAATTACAATTGATGATTTAATTGTTTATATATACGAAAAAAATTAGTTACAAATGAAGCAGTTGTTGATATTCCAACACAATTTGGAAACTTTTACTTTTGCAGGTTATAGCGATGAAATCGAACATAAAGAATATATTGCAGTTATGAAAGGCGAAATAAGAAATAAAGAAAATATTACTGTCAGACTTCACTCTGAATGCCTAACAGGTGATGTTTTTGGTTCAAGACGGTGCGATTGTCAAGAACAACTTCATAGAGCCTTACATGAACTGGAAGAAAGTGGAGAAGGGCTTTTTAATCTATTTACGTCAGGAAGGACGTGGAATTGGCATTTTTGAACAAATTAAAGGCGTATAAATTGCAGGATGAAGGCTATGATACTGTTGAAGCAAATCATAAATTGGGATTTTCTGATGATTTAAGGGACTATGCTGTGGCAGCGCAAATTATAAAAGGATTTGGGAATAAAAATCTATTATTTTAAAAACTAATAATCCTAAGAAAAATTGAAGGCTTGGAAAAAAATATGGAATTAAAATTGCTGGACGTACAGAAATTGAAATTACTGCAAATGATGTAGATAAAAAGTTATTTAAAGGTAAAAAAAGAAAAAAATGGGACATTTGTTGGAACAGGATTTATAATTTAAATAAAAAAAGTGAAAAACTAAAATTAATTAGTAATTCACTCTTTTTATAGTAAAACGGACTTAAAATCGAACTCAAAAAGCTATGACTATTTTACTCAAACCCTAAACTTATATAATTTTTAATAGTTCTATTTTTAAACGGGTTCGAGTATATTTCAAATTTATTAATACCATAAAAGATTAATTCCGTTTTCCTTACATTCTTTTTACGATTTCAGGAGTCCAAACTGAAGCCTGAACTTCTCCAATGTGAGCTTTTTTTGCAATAAGAACATACAAATTCTTGACTGTCCGATTCCTCCACCGATTGTTAATGGTAATTCATTATTTAAAAAGCATTTTTATGAAAAGAAAGATTTTTCTTTCTTCTAGATTTAATTCCTTTTAATTGACGTTCCAAAGCAGCTTTTGTCTACACGAACTCCCATTGATGATAATTCCAGCGATCTGTCCAAAACTGGATTCCACATAATCAAATCTCCGTTTAATTCCCAATCGTCATAATCTGGAGCACGTCCATCGTGTTTTTTCCTGATTCTAGCACTTTTTCCAATTTGCATAACGAAAAATTGCACCGTGTTCTTTTTGCAAATTTATCTTCCCTTTCAGTTGGAATTAATTCAGGATATAAATTTTTCTAATTCTTGTGAAGTAATAAAATGTTACTTCTTTGGTAAAAAAATTTTTCAAATTTTTTTCAAATCTAGTTGTCAATTCTTTTTCTGTATTTAAAAAGACTTGATATATTTTTCACAGTTTCTTTTAAAAAAATTCAACATTTCTATTTTCTTCTAAAAATAACTTTTTCCCAGTCCCATTGGTCAACGTAAATTGAATGTGTGTTATCCAAATCTTCATCTCTTCTGATAGCATTCATATCTGTGTAAATCCTTTTCCAACTTCCAAGCCATATTGCTTCAATGCGATTCTTTTCCATTTTGCAAGTGAATGTACAATTTCCAATGTTACATCGGGCATTTCTTTCATTTCAAAATGCCACAGGACGTTCCACACCATTCAAGTTGTCATTAATACCAGCCGCCTTTCTAACAAACATAGGTGCTGAAATTCTTGTTAAGTCCAGTGCTTTTTGAAAGTTCCTTTTCAAAACAGTCTTTTACCACTTTTATAGCAATTTCTGTTTCCATAATCCCATATTTTTGGATCATAATTTTTTTGGAATTATAATACTTGACATATTCTCTCCTTCTTTCTCAGTTTTTTTATTCTACCCGTAAATGTTATCAAAATTATTATTTATTGTCAAATCTTTTTCTTTATTGAATTTGTTTTATAAAAAAACTATTTAAAAAAATTTAGTGAGAAATCTTTTTATATTATTTACAATATTTTTCTATATCACTCATTAACAAAGATTGATTTTCTTCTGAATACATATGTGAAAAAAAGAGAATTTAGATTTTTCTTCAAAAATTTTCAGGCAATATTTTGCATTGTTTTTACAAAGTTGAACCAATCGTTTTTTTCACCTGGATGTGTTACTTCATTTATTGCAAATAATAAATCAAAAATAAGAAGCTAGAAATTCAGTTGTTCTGTGGTTTATGCTAACAAAAATCTTTTCTTGAAAATTGCTTTTTTTTATTTGGTTTTGGGTATGCTGGCATTGAAGAATCAATTAATTCCAGCTGTCTTTTTATGATATTTTCTTTTAGCTGTTTTGGATAAGGTATTGAATATTTATTTTTGTATTTTTTTCAAGTTTTCCATTTTTATCATATAAAAATTTTACAAGTAATTAAATTGTGCCACATGCAAGTTGTGTAGGAATTACTTGGCTGACATTCAACAACAACTCTTTCAATACCTTTCATAAAGTCTTCCATATCTCGATAAAGAATATCAATTTCAATTCCATTGTTTAAAAACACAGTTATCTTCGTATTCCCAAAAAGCTGTTTCCAATTTCCATATAACTGCAGAAATTTTTTTGTAGAATGTTTTTTTCTTTTTTTCTTCACTAATTGGGGAATTTACATAAAGATATACATCATAATCTGATTTTTCATCATAATTTTCTCCCTGCTCGTGAACCTCCCTAATGCAATTGCTTCAACTTCTTCCAATAAAGATAGTTCTTTAAATAATTGTTCTACCATTTTTTTCCTCCTAAAATTTTCTAATTTTTAAATAATGTCAATAAATGTATTTTATCACTAAATATTTAATTTTTTTCTATAATTTTTGTTTGATTTAAAAAATTTTTACAAAAAATAATTTGATTATCAAAATAAATAATGATATAATGTTTGTAAATTTTAAAACAAATGCCAAAAAGTTTTATTGAATAAAAATTATTTAAAAAAAGAAAATCTAATCATTAATTAAAAGTAATTTTTAAATGAAATTCTTCATTTCTCCAATGTTATATTTACTGGACAAAAAAATATGTGTATGAGTTATAATAATATAAAAAAATATGATTGGAGAAATAATTGTGGATGTACATCATTTAAAAAAATTTTTCTTTGAGGCATGCAAGGAAAAAGAGTTTTACAAAAGCTGCAAAAAAATTTATTTATAAGTCAATCTGCGGTATCAATACAAATAAAAAACTGGAAACAAAACTTGGGAATCCAGCTTATTGAAAGAAATTCTAAAAAAATTTTTAGGTTGACTTTTTGCGGGAAAAGAGCTTTATCGCATGTCAAAGGATGTTTTTGACAAGATTTTACGGGTAGAAAAGGAAATGGAAAAAATTTCGCATTATGGCAAAGGGAAAATTTGCATAGGGAGCAACTCACAATATTGGAGAACCTGTACTGCCGAGAATTATGGTGGAATTTAAAAAACATAATCCTGAAATTGAATTTGATTTGTATATTAAAAATCGTGAATCGCTTGTAAAACATTTGAAGGAAGGAACGGTTGATATTGCTTTTAATGGAGGAATATTTCATTGAAGATAAGGAAATAAAAGGTTATTGAAACTGAGGAATATCCATTTGTCGTTGTGGCAGGAAAAGGAAATATCTGATTACAAGGAATTGAAGGAAATGCAGCTATTAAAGCGGGATACTGTGTTGACAAGCAAATATCTGGATTTATTTGAAAAAAATAATAGGTTTTAATTTTGAAAACAGGATTGTCATAAATGGAAGTATCGAAACGATGAAAAAAATCTTATAAAAAGTGGGCTTGGTTTTGCAGTTCTACCATATTACAGTGTTTATGAGGAAATTGAAAAAGGTGCATTAAAAAGTCATTCATAACTTTTGAAAAAAATCCGAAGACAAGTTCCAAATTGCCTATATTCGTGAAAATGGAGAAAAACCTGGAATTTCCAAATTTGTAAAATTTGTGAAAGATTACAAGATTACTCCAGCATTATTTTCAGTAAAAAAATAAATAGTAATTTAAACAAATAATTTATAAATAAATTTTAGGAGGGAAAATTATGTTAAAAGAAAACATTAGAAATTCGTATTTGACAGCTTTTGAAACTGTAAAGGCATTTGTAGAAAAATGAGGAAAAATATTGAAAAAAACAGAAAAATTGCACAGGAGCTGGCACAAGCGTACAAAAATGGGTAGTCGCTTATTGCAGGGAAATGGTGGAAGTAACTGTGATGCAATGCACTTTTGCTGAAGAATTTACAGGAAGATTTAGAAAAGACAGAAAAGCATTGCCATCTATAAGTATTAGTGATTCTTCGCATATTACATGTGTTGGAAACGACTATGGATTTGACTTTTATTTTTGCAAAAAGGCGTGGAAGCGTTTGGGCAGGAAGGTGATTTTTCTTTTGGAATTTCAACTTCGGGAAATTCTAAAAATATAATTGAAGCTGTTAAAATCAGCTAAGGAAAGAAAATTTAAAAAACAGTGGCATTACTTGGAAAAAGATGGTGGAAAATTGAAGGGAGTATGTGACTATGAATTTATAATTCCTGGAGAAACATCAGACAGGATTCAGGAAGTTCACATGATGATTTTACACATTATAATTGAAGGTGTAGAAAGAATTTTATTTCCTGAAAAACTACTAAATAAGTTAATTACATTTTTCGAGTAACCTTGTGAATGTAGGAGGAAAATGAAAAAAAGTGTAAATGTAGAAAAACATAGAAATATAGAATATTTGAAAATTAGCATTTGGGGTTTACATTGTCAACGCTGACAGTTCCTTTGCTAAATTCTGTTGACACAGCAGTTGTAGGAAATCTTTCAAATCCAGTCTTTATAGGTGGAGTAACACTTGGAGGAACGATTTTTAATACAATTTATTGGCTTTTTGGATTTTTTTACGTGTCAGCACATCGGGATATTCTGCAAAAGCTTTTTGGAGAAAGCAACAGAAGGGAAGAAATTACAGTTCTAGTACGTCCAGTGTTAATTTCCGTTTTATTAGGGAATTTTCTTTGTTTTGTGTCAAAAACCCTATTTTATGGGGATTTACACATTTTGATGCTGACAGGGAAATTACGAAATATATAGCAGTCTATTTTAATATTTTGATATGGGGAGCACCGTTTGTGCTCCTAAATTATACATTTTTAGGCTGGATAATGGGACGTAAGGAAATAAAAATGCCTGGTTTTTGCAGCTTATGACAAATTTTGTAAATATTGCTCTAGATTTATATTTTTGTAAAAAAGTTCTGAAAATGGATGTTGCGGGAGTGGCGTTTGCTACTTTAATTTCTCAAATAACAACAACTCTTTTATCAGTTTTTATCATTTTAAAAGACTTTTTCATTAAAGGAAATTCTGCATAACGTGAAATTTGAAGGAAATTTTTGACAAAGCTGAAATAAAAAAAGGTTGGAGCGGTAAATTTGGATTTAGTATTAAGAACAGTATGTCTTTTAGTAACAACAAATTTATTTTTTTGGAAAAAGGCTGCACACAATGGAAAAAAATCATATTGGCTGCAAATTCCATATTATTTCAGGTTCAATATTTGATGTCGTACATTTTTGACGGTTTTGCCAACGCTTCAAGTGTATTTTCGGGTATAGCAGTGGGAGAAAGATTTTAAAAAAACTAAAATGGGTAATGAGAAAAATCAATTCATTTTTTTGTATCATAATCTCAGCATTTTTGAGTATAGCATTTATTTTAGGTGGTGAAAAAGCTGCTATTATTTTACACAAAGAATACAGAAGTTATAGACACTGCAAATTATTATAAAATGTGGATAGTTGTATTTCCGATAGTTATAAGTTTTGGATTAGTAATTTATGGAAATTTTACAGGTGCTACAGAAACGGCATATATAAGAAATTCAATGTTACAATCGTTAGTAGTTTTCCTAATAGTGTATTTTACAGTAATACCAGTATATCAAAAATCATGGATTATGGCTATCTTTCATAGTTTTTTTCATTAGCAAGATCACTATTTTTTTAATGAGATATGTTAAAAAAATTTTTTTGGAAAAAAATATAAATTGAAATTGAATATAAGAACATCGATAAATAGTGCTGTTTAGTTTAGTTTTATATTTGTAACCTAATAAGATTTGTATATAAGGAAATTTTATTATGATTTCATTTTAAATAAATAGCTTTTTATAAGAAATTTAACAGTTTTCATATGGTATATTTCTATTGAAACAAATTTTGAAGAAAAGGAATGATGAAGATGACATTATTAAAAAATCTATGTTAGTATTGTCTGTAATGACATTAATTGGAGGAATGAGCTTTGCCGCAACAGCTAAGAAAAAAGACCTGCTGCAAGAAAGGTGAGCTTCAGAATCATATACTTGCGGTTCTGAAAGAATAACAGTTTCTTACCCAGCAACAAATGCTGCTAGAGTAGTAACTAAAGCAGGAAAAGTTTATAACCTTAAAGTAGCAGTATCAGGTAGACGGATCAAGATATGTTTCTAAAAATGGAAATATCGAATTCTTCAAAGGTGGAAAAAGATGCTACTTTATAGAGGACCTAATGGCATTGAAAAAAATCTTGCACAAGAAGATAACAAAATTTATTCTTAATTAATTGAAAAACATAGCTGACAGATTAGAAAAAAGTCTGAAGGCTATGTTTTTATTTTTAGTTTGATTTTCAGCCAATATCAAAAAGAAGAAATAGCTAAAAGATGGTGGATTTATTTTCAGGATTTTCAATTTGAACTGTCACATGCTCTATCCCGTATTCATTTTTTTAGAAGTTTTACCACATTATTTACAATTTCGTAATCATTTACACCATTGTACTCATCAAGTAAAAATATGAAATGAGATACTTATATTTTCTTCAGAAATATTCCATAAATGGAATTCATGAATATCTTTTTATTTTTATCAATTGTCAAAAATTTTAGCATGAATTTCGTCAATGTTTAGATTGTTTGGAACAGCTTCCATTAAAAATAAAAACGCCTCTTTTGCAATTTTTTTAATCCGCCAGTAAAAAATAACAACGCTGATAATCACACTTATTATTATGTCAAAAAAATAACAAGGTTAGTTAATTTCAAAAATAATCGCAGCAATTATTACTCCAACAGAATTTAATGTGTCGCCTAAAAAAATGCCATAATGCACTTTTTACATTAAGATTATTTTTCTTTTTCAAACTTTCTCATAAGTACAAACATGAGTACGATATTAACCAAAAAGTCCGATTACTGCAATTGTGAACATTGTAAAAAAATCAACATGCTCTGGATTGAAAAGACGTTTTAGAGCTTCAATAACTATTCCAACTGAAATTATCATAAGAGCTAGCCCATTTATAAATGCAGAAATTATCTCAATTCTCAAAAATCCATAAGTAAAATTTTTGTTTGGCTTTTTTTGGCTGAAAAAAATACAGCAATAATGCTAAACAAAAGTGCAACAACATCCGAAAAACATATGAAATGAATCCGAAATAAGTGCCAGCGAGCCACTAAATATTCCGCCAAATAATTCAATTAATGCAAAAAAATAATGTCAGCAAAATTGAAGTTACCAAAGTTTTTTTTGATTGAGCCTGATATTTGTAATGCTTTATATGATGATATTTAAAATCAATTGTTTTTCGTTTTTTTCGTTTTTCATTTTCTTTTTTTCCTTTTCAAAACATTTAATCAATTTTAATTATATAATGGGAGTTTTTGTTATTTCAACAATATAATTTTTATTTTATAGTAAAACTATTTTTGAAATCTTAAAAATTATTTTTGAATATAGTTGCAGATTGTAATTTTGTATGGTAAACTTTTTGGTAGAAATAACAACTTTAAAAATTGAAATGTATTCAAATTATACTTTTGAAATACGAAAGTTAAAACAATAAAAATTAAGATGAAAGGAGAAATTTAAAATGTCAAATATATTTGAAAAAGGTTAGAATAAAATGAATTGACAAACTTGAGAAAAGAACTTATGCAACAGGGGAAATGTTGTGGAAGAGGTTAAAGTATTAAAGGAATTAGCAGAACTTACAAAAGAGGTTTTTGGTGAGGAAAGTGATGAAAATATTAAAAATTTTGAATGAAGTTGGAGGAACGCTTAAATATGTTGGGGAATTTGACATGGCGAAAAGATGCTTTGCTGAAAGCACAAGGGTTTTATTGAGAAAAAGTATGGCAAAGATAGTATTCCGTATGCGACTTGCAGCCTGAACCTAGCTGAAGTTTACAGATTTATGAAAAAAATATGATGAAACTGAAGATATGTACCTTAATACTATGAAAATTTATGAAAAATAATAATTTGCAGAATGACTATGTTTATGCGAGCGTGTGCAATAATTTGGCTTTATTTTTATCAGGAGCTTGAAAGATATGAGGAAGCGATTGAATTGCAGGAAAAAGTCTGGAAGTATTGGAAAAAGTTGGAGAAAAATCCTATTCAGTATGCAATTACACTAAGTAACCTTTGTACAGCCTTACTTGAAAGTAAAAAAATAAAGAAAAAGCAGAAGAATACTTGCAAAAAAATCACTGAGAACTAATCGAAAAAGGAAGTTGGAAAGACTCATAATTTGTATGCGGCAGTTCTGAATAATATGGCGACTTTTTTTATTTTGCAGAAAAATGAATATGAAAAAAGCATTGGAATTATTTGAAGAAAGTGCTGAAATTTGTGAAAAAGACGTTTGGTAAAGAAAGCAATAATTACAAAAATATTTTTGGAAAAATATTGAAGTTGTGAAGGAAAAAAATGGTTTAGATTTTTGGAAGAAGGAGAAAAAAATGGATTCAAATAAAATAAAAGGACTGGAACTTTCAAAAAAATATTTTGAAGAAGTTTATCTGCCAGTTATAAAAAAAGTGAATTTCCAGAAGTTTTTTTGAAAAAAATGGCGGCTGGACTTGCGGGAGAAGGTTCCGAGTGTTTTGGGTTTCGATGATGAAATTTCGCAGGATCATGATTTTGGGCCGTCCTGCTGTATTTGGCTAAGTTCGGAAGATTATGAGAAAATATGGAGTTGCTTTTACAAAAAAAGCTGAATGAATTGCCAAAGGAGTTTTTGGGATTTAAAGCATTGAATGTGAGCGAATTTGGGGATGGACGGCGTGGTGTCCTTAATATGGAAGACTGGTTTTTCAAATTTTTGGGAGATGTGAAAAGCACCTGAGAATTTGTATGAGTGGCGGTTAATTCCCAGAAGAATTGCTTAGCAACGGCGGTTAATGGAGAAATTTTTATGGATAATTCAGGACAATTTACAAAAATTAGAAATGATTTGGAAAAATATTTTCCAGAAGATATACGACTTAATAAAATTGCTGACAAGATGTATGAAAATGGCACAATCTGGGCAGTATAACTATTTGCGGTGCATGAAAAGAAATGAAATTGTGGCAGCAAGGTTGGCAGAAACCGAATTTATAAATGAGGCGATACATATATTTTTATTAAATAAAAATATAAACTTTTACAAATGGATGCCAAAAGCCTTAAAAAGACTTGAAAAATTTTAGGCGAAAAAAACTTATTTTTCTAATTGAAGAATTGGTAAAATTGCCAACTGGTGCAGTTAATCGAAAATTTCAAATTATTGAAGAAATAAGTGCCAATGTAATTTCAGAAATGAAAAAAATCAAGATATTGTTCCAAAACAATTAACAAGCGACTTTTTACAGGATTACGTACTTTTGTACAAAAATAAAATTGAAGATGAGAAATTAAGAAACTGGAATCCTGCGATGGATTAAAAATAAAAAATAAAACAATCAACAAAAATTAAAGAATATTGGATTTTAAAAATAGGAGAATTAAAAATGCAAAGAGAAATTAGCAAAAAAAGAAAGTTTTATTAGACAAATTTTAAAAAAGGGAATGGGAATTTTTTTCAAAATGTGCATCATACGGAAGGAAGAGCAGAATGTCAGGATAATCCTCAGGAATTTGAGATTATGAGAAGAAGCCAATGGGAAAACATTGCCTGATGAAATTTTTGGAAAGTTATCTGGAAGACTTGATTTTTGGCAAAACATCGTGGTGAAAACATTGTTCAGGACAAATATGCCAGAATGATGAAATACAGTGTTCCAAAAAGAATACGAGATAATCAAGGATTACTTGCCTGAAATCTCGCCAGAAAAAAGAAGAGCTGGTACAAAAATAGTAGAAATTTATTTGCATTGGGAAGAAGAAATAATACAAAAATATCCAAAAAGTTACAGCAAAAGGACGACCACTTCATTCTGAATTTGACACACCAAATCATACTTCAATTGAAACTTATTTAAAAAGGTGAGTTGTCTTCATATTCAGTAAAAAACATTGAAATTATATTACGAGTATATCCAAAGCTGTGTTGCTAATAAGGTAAACTTGGCAGAAAAATAATTTGGAAAACATTGTACTGGAAAAAGGTTATAAGACTATTGATGAAGCAGAGAAAAGTTTGTAAATTTATAAATTGAAGGGAAGATAAATGGTAAAAAGTAAAGGAATTAATAGAACGTGGATTAGAATTATTTTCAAGAAATAGTGTAGGCAGGCTAGAAAAAGTTTTTTTGAATCAGCAAAAACAAGAAAAATCTAGATATAAGTTCAATTGATAAAAATATATGAAATTTAAAAAGAACTAAAAAAAGAAAAAAACGATTTACAACAATTTTTAATTATTTTTACTTTTCGGATTTTTCAGCAATAGGGAAGAATGGCACATATGGCTTATGATGCCGAAAGGAAGGAAGAATTTAAAAATGAAAGAATGAAATTGCAAGAGGAAATAAAAAGATGTATTAGCGAATGAAAGTATAGATGATAATTCTAGGGAACTATTACAAATAATGGATTTCTATTTATATGATTAAAATTGCGAATTAGGGTTTATTGTCAAAATCAAGTGAAACAAAAAAAGTAAAAAATTAATTTTTTTAAGTTTTTTTATGTTTAGATTAGAGTGTAAATAAAAACAAAAATTCAAGTGAGTAAAAACTACGAAAAAAATTCCTTTATTTACTGAGTAGGGAATTTTTATTTGTAAAAATATTTGATTTTTCAGAAAAATGATGTATAATAATATTAATTTAAAAATTAAAAATTTATATAAAAATAGTTTTTCAAAAGGGGGAAAAATGAGAATAAAGGGGAATAACAATGGGTTTACACTCGTTGAGGTTTTTTGTTATACATTTCAATTATGGCAATTTATTTATGATAATTTCTGTGAATTTACAAAAACAGAGGCAAAAATCAGGAATTTACAATTCAGAAGAGGAATATTAGCCAGTTTATTAGGAAAAATTCAGCAGTATGCACAACACAATAGGAAGGAATATGTGCTGGATTTTAAAATATCTGAAAAAGACAGCTTATTTTTGGACGAAAAAAATGGAAAAAGGATATTGTTGATAAAATGGAGATTTCCAAAAACTTATCTTATATGACAAATAATTCTAATAAAAAAATGCTGATTTTAGAAGACGTACCACAAATGAAGGGAATTTTGAAAAAAAGGATTTTTCCGTTTATTTGCTGGATAAAAAGGGAGAAAAATTTATTACAGAATTTCCACAAACACAATAAATGCGGCAAAAATATCCGATTATAAGTATTTATAGAGCCAAAAAGCCGATTAATCTTTTCGGATGACTATTCAAAGGCTAACTTGTGGGAGGAGGAAATTTAGATGAAAAATGGGGGAAATTTTTGTGAATAATATAACAACTGGACAAAACAGTAAAAAAAGAGGTTTTGAGAATATAAGATTTTCGTAAAATTGTGAAAAAAATCAGATAGAAAAGAAAAATTTTAAAAAAATATGAGAATACAAAAATAAGTAAAAAAATAATGGAAGTAGTAAAACTCAAGAAAATGTAAATAAATTTGAAAAATAAGGAATTTGACAAATATATTTTTGGAAATGCAGAAATTGAGGGAGAAAAGAAGCTAGAAAAAGTATATAAAAGCTGAACTTTTACGCAGGAAACAAAATTTAGTAAAATTTTTTTAATATGGAAATAGGAATTGAAGAAGTGAAAAAGAACTTGGCAATTTGGAATTTTAATTTTGGCAGGGATTTTTTTGTTTGTGTTTTTATTTGAATTTTGTTACTTTTTAAAGGGGGAACTTTTCTGGAGAAAAGACACTTTATGTGAAAAATTGATGGGAATCGTGGAAGTGTCTTGAAGGTTAATAACAAATATTTGAAAAAGTCAGGCGAGCATTGAAAATAAGAAGGGCTTGAATATGGATTTTACCTTATGCGGTACAAAAATTAGGAAAGTTGTAAATAAAAAAATGGCAATATTAAGATTGAAGGGAAAAGTTTTAGGATATAAAGAATCACGGTTAAATGGAGTTCGTAAATATATTTTGGAGATTTTTGATAATTTGTTTATAACTGAAGAAAAATTTGTATGCTTTTTTTCACGTGCTGCAGTTCTTGGGGAAAAAAAGGCAGAGGTCTCTAAGGATATGAAGGATAAGTTTAAATACACGGGACTGGCTCATTTGATTGTAATTTCTGGGAACTCACATAAGTCTTGTTGTGATTGGGATTGTGAAAATTTTGGATGGGCTGTCGCTAGGGTATAGGTTTAAATATCTGATGGCACTTGTGGCACTTAACTTTCTATTGTGCATTAATTGGATTCTCGCCAGGAATTTTACGTGCCCTATATTATGGGAGTGATGATGATTTTGGCAAGGATTCTTTTTGAGCAGGAAGACAGTAAAAAAATCCCTGCTGGTATCGTTTATTGTTATAATTGTGCTAAATCCGTATTCACTTTTTGATATTTCGATGCAGCTTTCATATGCGGCAGTTGTGGCAATAATATTTGTCAATCCTGAATTTAAGAAAATTTATCAGGAAAAAAATTTTTGGATAAAATAAAAAACGAAGTTTTGAGAAATACTGTAGATTTGATATTTTTTTAAGTTTAACAATACAAATTACAAGTATTCCATTATTTTTTTGTATTATTTTGAAAAATTGCCATTATTTTCATTTTTTTATTAAACATTGTGGGAATACTGATTGGAACAATTGTCATACAATGTCTATTTTTCGCTGTGCTTCTAAATATTTTTAAATTATCTTTATTTAACAGCCTAATTGTTTTTGTAACAGAAATTATTTTTAAAAGCATTTGAAGGATTTATTTACGCTGGAAGCAAAATTCCACTTTTACAGATGAGTGCTAATGGAAAAAGCACCATTATGGACAGTTTTTTTGCATATTATGGAATGTTATTTTTTTATAACATTTTTTTGTAATGCCATTGTTTACTGCAAAAATTAATCCAAAATGAAAATTATGATAATAAAACATATTTTTATAAGTTCCTGTTTCGTGGTATAATGATATGATAAAAAATAATAAAAAATTTGAAAGGAAGATAGGAATATGAGTTTACCAAATTGTCCCAAAATGTGGATCAGAATATGTTTATGAGGATGGAAATATGCTAGTTTGCCCAGAATGCTTTTTATGAATGGGCTGAAAATGGGGAAGAAAGCAGTGATGAAAAATGTTGTAAAAGATTCAAATGGAAATATTTTGCAGGATGGGGACAGCGTTACAATTATTAAGGATTTGAAAGTAAAAGGTGCATCATCAGACTTGAAGAGAGGAACAAAAGTTAAAAATATAAGATTAATTGACGATGGAATTCATAACATCGACTGTAAAATAGACGGTTTTGGTGCAATGAAGCTGAAATCGGAATTTGTTAAAAAAATATAAAAAAATAGATTTTTAATAACTTACTTTATAAGTTTTTCTTTAAATATACAACTAGATAATATTTATTTGAATTTTTAATTTTTGGCTAATAAATATTTATTTGATAATTTTTATGTTTTTTTCTTTAGTTTTAAAAGCAAAGGGGAAACAATCGCTATCCCCTTTGTATCTAAGCATTTTTTTGAAAACAAATCGAAACCTCGCTACGTATAACTTCGCTCAAACAGTCGATTTTATTTCCAAAAATCAAGACGTTTTGGTTTAATTATAAATAGTTATGCTAATAAAAAATATTAGTTGAAATAGTATGAAAATGATTAATTTAAATATTTGAGAATTGAAAATTGTTAACAAATATATTATCATAATTAAATTAAAAATAGAATTGGAGAAAGAATGAAGTCAGGATTTATAACAATTGTTGGGCGTCCAAATGTTAGAAGTCCACGCTTATGAATAAGCTTGTGAAAGAAAAAGGTTGCAATTGTGTCGGATAAGGCTGGGACGACTAGGGATCAGATAAAAGGGATTGTGAAATATTGGAGAAAATCAGTTTATATTTGTGGATACGCCAGGGATTCATAAGCCCTAAACATTTACTTGGGGAACACATGACTAATGTGGCATTAGAAGCTCTTGAAAATGTGGATTTGATAATGTTTATGCTGGATGGGACACAGGAAATTTCAACTGGGGATATGTTTGTTAATGAAAATGTGCGAAGTGTAAATACACCAATTGTACTTGTTATTAATAAAAATTGATAAAATGACGGATGAGGAAATTGAGGAGAAGAAAAAGGAAATTCGTGAAAAATTGGGAGAGTTTGATGAAATAATAACTCTTACGGCGGAATATGCGATTGGGATTCATAAGATATTTGAAGTTGCTGAGAAATATTTGTCAAATGATGTATGGTTTTATCCAGAAGATTATTATACAGATTTACCAGTAAATAAAAATCGTTGTGGAAACAGTCAGAGAAAAATTTTACATCATACAAAAAGATGAAATTCCGCATAGTGTAGCTGTGGAGATTATTAATGTAGAAACAAAGCCTGACAATTAGAAAAATATGATATAAATATTTATGTTGAAAGAGATAGCCAAAAAGGAATTATTATTGGAAAAGATGGGAGCTATGCTTAAGAAAAATTGGGATAGAGGCTAGACGTGAGATTGAACATCTGATTGATTTGAAGGTTAATTTGAAAATTGTGGGTGAAAAGTTAAGAAGAAGTGGAGAAAAACAAGAAATTTCTTGATGAAATGGGTTATGGGAAATAATTTTTATTTTTAGGTTATATTAAAAAATTATAAAAATTGAATAATAACGATCTTTATATTAAAACCCTATTTAAAAAAATAGGAATAAATTTTTATAATAAGGTTGTTTGATAACTAATTCATAATCATTTAACTAAATTGTTTTTTTATCCTTTGTTAGAAAAGATTGCAATAAATTCGTTATTTAAATGGGAGTTAGTATTACTATAGCATGGGTTTGTCAGAAAGTAATAAAAAAATAAAAATCAAAAATGAAAAATTGTATTATTTGAGAGTTTATAAACTTTTTATAAATAACCAAAAAGATTTGTATTGAAAGGAGGAAAAATAGAGATGGATTTTAAGATACATTCAAAAATTTCAGCCTACTGGAGATCAGCCTCAGGCTATACAAAAAAATTGTGGAAAAACTTGGAAGATGGAATTACAGATCAGATTTTGCTTGGGAGTTACGGGGTCGGGAAAGACATTTACAGTTGCGAATGTTATTGAAAAAATAAATCGTCCAGCTTTGATAATGGCACCGAATAAAACACTTGCAGCACAGCTTTAACAAATGAATATAAGCAGTTTTTTCCTGAAAATGCTGTTGAATATTTTGTGTCTTATTACGATTATTACCAGCCTGAAGCGTATATTATGCAAACTGATACGTATATTGAAAAAGGACTCTTCAATTAATGATGAAATTGATAAATTGCGGCATGCAGCAACAGCAGCACTTTTTGAATAGAAGAGATGTTATTATTGTGGCTTCAGTTTCGGCAATTTATGGATTGGGGTCGCCAGAGGCATATAAAAAGAGATCGATTCCGATTGATGTGGAAACTGGGTTTGAGAGAAATGAGCTTATAAAAAGGCTGATTTCACTTAGATATGAGAGAAATGACATTGCCTTTGAGCGTGGAAAATTCCGTGTGAAAGGGGATATTCTTGATTTACATCCGTCTTATCAGGATACAGGTACTCGTTTTGAATTTTTTTGGAGATGATTTGGAAAAGTATCTCGGAAATTAATACGCTTACTGGGCAGAAAAATTAGAAATATAAAAAGAATCACAATAATGCCCTGCAACTCACTATTTGACAAATGAAGATACAAAAAGTGATGTTTGAGGCAATAAAAAAAGGAAATGGAAGAAAGGGTGCATTTTTTCCAGAAAGAAGGAAAACTGCTGGAAGCACAGAGAATTGAGCAAAGAACGAAATATGATTTGGAAATGATTGAGGAAATTGGCTATTGTAAAGGTGTGGAAAATTATTCTAGGTATTTGACTGGAAAGAGTGAAGGAGAAGCACCTGATACATTAATTGACTATTTTCCAGAGGATTTAGTCGTATTTCTGGATGAGTCACACATTTCAGTTCCGCAGATAAATGGGATGTATAAGGGAGATAGGGCAAGAAAGCAGTCTTTAATTGACAATGGATTCAGGCTTCCAAGCGCTTATGATAACCGTCCGTTAAAATTTGAGGAATTTTTTGGAAAAATCCCGCAAGTTGTATATATTTCAGCCACTCCAAGCGATTACGAGCTGGAACATTCAAATGGTGAAGTTGTAGAGCAGCTTGTACGTCCAACAGGAATTGTAGAGCCAAGTATTGATATTCGTGAAACAAAAAAATCAAATTGATGATTTGATGGATGAAATAAAAGACAAGAACCGCAAAAAAAGAACGTATTTTAGTAACAACTTTAACAAAAAAAATGGCAGAAGAACTGACAGATTACTATTTGGAATACGGAATAAAAGTAAAATATATGCACTCTGACATTGATACGCTAGAAAGAACAGAGATAATAAGAGGCTTGAGAAAAGGTGAATTTGATGTTCTGGTTGGAATAAACTTGCTGCGGGAAGGGCTGGATATTCCAGAAGTTTCATTAGTGGCAATTTTGGAAGCAGACAAGGAAGGATATTTACGTTCCAGAAGATCTTTTAATTCAGACAATGGGACGTGCTGCAAGAAACGTGGAAGGACACGTTATCTTGTATGCTGACAGAATAACAGGCTCTATGCAGGAAGCCATTGATGAAGTAAACAGACGGCGTGAAGTTCAGGAAAAAAATACAACTTGGAAAAACAACATTAATCCAAAAATCAATTGTAAGAGAAATCGCAGAGTCAATTGTAGACTATGAAATTGAAAAAGAAAATGAAGCAAACAAAGCAATTAAACAGTATAAGAGTGAAAAAGATGTGGAAAAGGAAATCAAGAAACTTGATAAGCAGATTAAAAAAACTGGCTGAAGAGCTTAATTTTTGAAGAAGCTATTAAGTTGAGAGATAAAATGAATGAATTGAAAAAGTTATTAATTGAACTGTAAATTATAAAAAAATTAATTAAAAAATGATTGACAATTGAAAAAAATTCTATACTATAATATGCATAGAAAAATAACTTGGTCAGATGTAATTTTATTACAGGATCTATCTAATCCACTATGCGTAGTGGATTTTTTGTGGAGGGGAAATGGGAGACATTGTGTATGATAAACCTTTTAAAAACTTATAAAGAGCAAATAGAAATATTAAAAAAATAAATATAAACTAAATATAAAAAAATGAAAAATTTTTGCTTTTAAAAACTTTTTAAGTACGATTTCATATTATGATTTGATTAATGGTTCTAAAGAATCTTTTTGAGAAAGATTCTGAAATATTTGAAAAACACAGATATTATAGATTTGTTTCTTTTCAAAAATATTAGATAAAAAAATATTCAAAATACATTGTTTAAGTATAGTGTCTATGTAGAAAATATATTTAAAACAAAAATGGCATATCTTATATCAAGGAAATACGGAATTTCAATTGAACAGTATTTAAATGAAAAAAACTACTATTTGCCTATTAATTTTCAAAGAAGAGAAAAAAAGAAATCAAACCTTAAAAAGCAATTTTGGCAGTAGCAACAGATAATAAGTATAAAAATGATCCCTACAGAATATTATAAAAATATCATAATCATATTCCAGCTTGGATATTATTTAAAAAAATGTTAATTTTACAGACATTATTGATTTATATCCCTTTTTAAAATTAGAAGATAAGCTGGAGATAGCAAAAAGAATATTGTAATAATGCGAGTCAACTCAAAGATGAAGAATTAGTAGAACTATTAAAAATTCAATTACTATCGTAAGAAAGTTTAGAAACAGAATTGCCCATAATTTAAAAAGTAATAACCTATAGAGCTAAAGGTAACAATTTGAAATTGAAGAATATTAAAAATTTTCTTCCAAATCAATTTATAGGGAAAAATGATTATAAAAATAAAATAGGAATTAATGACTTGTTTTCTATGATTTCTCAATAACTTTTTTTGTTAAAAATGAGACATTAATATTTCAGATGTTTAGTGAATTAAAGGCTGATTTTTAATTTAATATCCTTACAGAAAAATGGTAAAAAAATATAAAAAAAGTAACAAATTTTCCTCAAAAATATTGAAAAAGATTTGATATAATTTTAGGAAAAGAAAAAAATAATAGCAAGAAGGAGTTGATATGATGTTTATTTTGAAAATGTTGTTAGAAATAGTAATAATGCTTTATTTTGTGTGTGATTTTAAATCTAATTCTTGTGAAAAAAATTTCTTAGAGTAAAAATAAAAAAAGAAATTGCCTTTTAAAAAGTGAAAACTGTTGTTTTTTTGATGTGAAAAAAATTGAAGGAAGATGTGCTATGCCGGCATTAAAAGGGAAAGAGAAGTTATCGTATTATCAAATATTGCAAGGGTTAAATAATCTTGCAGAAGATAAAAAAATATAAAAAAAGTGATTATTGATGTGGATAAGTTGAATTTGACACTTTCACAGCTGGAAGAGATTTCTAAAATTTTTGATAAGATTAGGAAAAAATAAGGAAGTAGTGGCAATAGGGACGCTTTTTGAGGAAAGTCGGTATAGAGAGGCTTTTGCTTGCGGATAAGATTTTTATGTTTGACACAAGGCAGTCAACTCTTATTTTTTTAGGGATATTTACATAAGGAATTTTATTTGAAGTCGTTTCTGGAAAAGTTTGGGATAAGGATGAATGTGCTTCATATTGGTGATTATAAGGTGGCTGGAGAAAAATATAGCCATAACCAAATGTCAGAAGAGAAAAAAAGGAATCAATTAAAAAAATATAAAAAGATAAAGTTTTTGAAGATTTTTGTGGAACTGGTAAAAAAGTAAAAGAGGAACAGATATTGAAAATGATATATTGAGCGGGAATCTTATATTTGCTGGGGCGAAAAAAGGCTTTTGGAATATAAATTGATTGACGGTGTTGCTGATTATGATGAAATTGGGATAAATTACAAGGAAGATACCGTTTCGATTGAAGAATACATAGGAATGTTGAAAGAAAAAAAGGAAAAAGCAAAAGATACGATTGCAGTAGTGAATCTTGAAGGTGTTATTGATGTGAAAAAATCCTAACAAAAAAATATTACTTATGAAAAATGTATGTGAAAAATTGGAAGAGTTGAAAGAAATAAAAAAATTTGAAAAGGGCTTGTGTTAAGAATAAATTCACCTGGCGGGAGTGCCTTTAGTTTCTGAAAAAATATATAAGAAATTAAAAAAATTGACTGTGCCGATATATGTTTCAATGGGAGATGTCTGTGCAAGCGGTGGTTATTACATTGCCACAACTGGAAAAAAATTATTTGCGAATAACTTTACTTTGACAGGCTCAATCGGTGTTGTTATGATGTACCCTGAAGTTGCAGGAACAATGAAAAAGTTAGATGTTAATTTGGAAGGGTTTGGAAAGGGTGCTGGCTTTGATATGCTGAATCCATTTGAAGAATTAGGAGAAGATTCAAAAGAGAAATTAATCCATAATATGAATGAAGTTTATGGCGAGTTTAAGGAACATGTAATGGTAGCCAGAGGAATGAATGATGAGGAACTTGAAAAATTGCACAAGGAAGAGTGTGGCTTGGAAGCGAAGCCAAAAAATATCAATTTAGTTGATGAAATTGGAACTCTGAAGATTGTATAAAAATCAATGGCAAATGATTTAAAAATTGGATAAATATAAAGTGCAAATAGTGGAGTTAACACAAACTTTAAAAGAAACTTTATCGGATATAAAAATGCCGTTTGTATCTGAGGAAATTAAGGAAAAGGTTGAATTTTTTTGCAAGGAAATATAAATCAGGTTTTGTATTATGAGAGTGAGATTGAATTGTGAGAATTTCTAATTTATAAAAAAAGTGAAAAAGTATAAAGGAAATATTGGAAAAATAAATATTAATTTGTTAATTAATTTAAATTTTAATAAATTACGAAAGGAAGTAAAAATGAACAAAGTATATTGTTACCCAAGATGTACAACTTGTAAAAAGGCTGTGAAATGGCTGGAGGAAAAATGGAATTGATTACGAATATAAGCACATTGTGGAAGAAACACCATCGAAGGAAGATATTAAGAAATATTATAAAGAAAGTGGATTGCCGTTAAAAAAAGATTTTTTTAATACAAGCGGGAATGTTTACAAGGAGCTAAACTTAAAGGAAAAATTGGCAGAGATGTCAGAAGATGAGCAGTTTGAATTACTTTGCAAGCAATGGGATGGTGTTGAAAAGACCACTTTTTGGTAGGGGAAGGATTTTGTGCTAGTTGGATTTAAGGAAGTTGAGTGGGTGGAAAAGTTAAAATAAATTTAAGTTGAGCTTATAAAAATAATTTTATTATAATTAAGTAAAAAAATGTTTGTATATATAAATATTATGAGCGTTAAACATATGATTAAAAAGAATTGTTTTTACTTTTTTACCTTGAAAAAAATAATAAAAATTTTTGCTATACTTTTATTGTAGGGGAATTTTTGCAATAATCTAAAAATTTTAAAAAAATAATTGTTAATTATTTGAAATGATTTACTAATAATGTGTAAAGTTAAATTTATTGTGGAGGAAAAATGAAAAAAATTTTTGTCATGAAAATGTTCAGGATATTTTTTTACGGGACAAATTGTAAAAATTGTCTCACTTTGTTATATAAAAAAATATAAAAAAATTAAATATATAAATATATGGGAAATCTAGGTGAATTTTTTTGCTTTAGATTTTTATTTTTTTATAAATTATAAAAAAAGAAAGAAGGAGAAAAAAGATGAATTATAGAATCTTTGTAGAAAAAGAAGATTTTAGAGTGGAAGCACAAAATTTATTTAGCGACTTAAAGGAAAAATATCGGGATAGATGGGCTTACAAGTGTAAGAGTTTTAAATATTTATGATATTTTTAATTTAGGTGAAAATGATTTGGAAAAAAATTGGAAAAAAACTGTGTTTTCTGAAATAAATGTTGACAATGTTTTTTTAAATCGTTTGATGAAGTGTTTAAAGAAAAAAATTCAGAAAATGTGTATTTCTCAGTGGAATTTTTTTACCAGGGCAATATGATCAGAGAGCGGATTCTGCAATTCAATGTGTAAATTTATTGATTGATGAAGACAATGATATTAACGTAAAAAGTGGGAAATTGATAATTTTATACGGAAAAAATTTCTCCTGATGAACTTGATGAGAATAAAAAAATACTATATAAATGAAGTTGAGGCAAGAGAAAAAAAGATTTGAACGTTCTGAGGAAAAATGTTGAATCGGAAAATAAAGAAGATGTTATTGTTTATAACGGATTTATTGAAAAAAACGAAAGAAGAAATTGCAAAGCCTTAAAAATGAATTGGAATTGGCAATGACAGTAAATGACTTGTTATTTATTCAGGAATATTTTAAAAATGAGGAAAAAAAGAAAATCCTACGGAAACTGAAATTCGTGTTCTTGATACTTACTGGAGTGACCACTGCCGACATACAACTTTTGAAACAATTATTGATGACATCAAAAATTGAAAAATGAAACTTACAAAAAATATTATCGAAAAGGCTATTAATGAGTATTTGGAAAGCAGGAGTACGTTCATGCTGACAGAATTTCTAAAAAGCCTATGACTCTTATGGATCTTGCTACAATTTTTGGAAAAAGAGCAAAGAAAAAAATGGAAACTTACCAGATTTGGAAGTTTTCGGACGAAATAAATGCGTGTTCGATTTATATTGATGTACCGATTGAAAAAAATTGATGAAGATGGGAAAAAAATACTGTTACTGAAAAATGGATTTTGCAGTTTAAAAATGAAACTCATAACCATCCGACAGAAATTGAGCCATTCGGAGGGGCTTCTACTTGTATTGGTGGAGCAATCCGTGATCCGTTATCTGGAAGAACTTATGTTTATCAAGCTGTACGAATTAGCGGTTCTGCTGATCCAACTGAAAAAAATTGCAGATACAATGGCTGGAAAATTGCCGCAAAAAGTTATTACGCAAGTGGCTGCAAACGGATTTTCTTCATATGGAAACCAGATTGGACTTGTGACAACTCACGTGAATGAAATTTATGATGAAGGCTATAAGGCTAAAAAGAATGGAACTGGGACTTGTTGTGGGAGCAGACCTGCTGAAAATATTATTCGTGAAAAGCCTGAAAATGGGGATATTGTAATTCTGCTTGGTGGAAGAACTGGAAGAGATGGAATTGAGGGGCGACTGGATCGTCTAAGGAACATACGACAGAATCTTCGGAAAAAATCAAGTGCTGAAGTGCAAAAAGGTAATGCAATTGTTGAAAGAAAAATTCAAAGACTTTTTCAGAAATAAAAATGTTACAAAAATTAATTAAAAAAATGTAATGACTTTTGGAGCTGGAGGAGTTTCGGTTGCGATTGGAGAATTGGCTGACGGGCTTGAAATTGACTTGAATAAAGTAAGAGTGAAATATATTGGGCTAAATGGTACAGAACTTGCTATTTCAGAATCGCAGGAGAGAATTTACTGTTGTTATTGAAAAACAAAAACTTGGATAAATTTATAGAATTTGCAAATGAGGAAAAATCTGGAAGCATATCAAGTAGCTGAAATTAATGATTCAAACAGGCTTGTTATGAGATACAATGAAAAAGCGATTGTTGATATTTCGAGAGATTTCTAAATACAAACGGAGCAGCCTCAAACATCAATATTACAATTGAAAAATACGCCAAAATTAAACTTGAACAGAGAAGTTGAAGGAAATGACTTTAGAAATAAATTTATAAATAACTTGAAAGATTTGAAATGATAGCTTCACAAAGAGGGTTAGTTGAAACTTTTTGATTCAACAATTGAGCAACGACGGTATTAATGCCATTTGGTGGAAAAAATATCAGTTGACTCCTGCAGAAGTTTCAGTACAAAAAGTGTCGGTAATTAATGCGGAAAACTGATGTCGCCTCAATGGTTGGATACGGATATAATCCTTATGTTGCAAAACAAAGCACATTCCACGGCGGTGCTTACGCTGTGATTGAGTCAATGGCAAAAAGTTGTTGCTGGTGGAGGAAACCACAAAAACATCAGATTTACATTCCAGGAATATTTTGAAAGACTGGGGACAGGATCTCAAAAAATGGGGTAAAACCATTATCAGCATTATTAGGAGCATTGCACATACAAAAAGCCTTTGGATTGCCGTCAATTGGCGGAAAAGGATTCGATGAGCGGAACATTTAATGAAATTTCTGTACCGCCTACATTGGTATCATTTGCAGTAAGTGTTACAGATGCTGAAAATGTAATTTCTAGCGAATTTAAAAAAGGCTGGAAATAATGTTTACTTGATTATAACGCCAAATGATGAAAATGATTTGCCAAAAACTTGATGAACTGAAAGGAAAACTTTGATTTTATAACTGAGAATATAAGAAATAAAAAAATAGTGTCTACTACGGCTGTGAAAAATGGAGGAATTGCTGAAAGCCTTGCAAAAATGACATTTGGAAATAAACTTAGGGTGGATGTTGCTGCGCAGATTGATGAAAATGACTGGTTTAAAGTAAATTATGGAGCATTTGTTGTGGAAACTGCTGAAAATATTGATTATAAAAATGCAATCTTACTTGGAAAAAGTTATAGGTGAAGCAAAAATTACTATAAATGGAGTAACTTTTTGATTTGGATGAATTAATTGGAAAATTGGGAAAGTAAACTTGAGAAAAATTTTTCCCAGTTAAAAAGAAGTGAGCAAAAGAACGTGAAAATAGCACATTGTAAAGAATTAAAAATATGAAAAACTAAAAAAATTGAGCATGAAAATATAATTAGCAACATTTCAAATACTTATGCAAAACCAAGAGTATTTATTCCAGTATTTCCAGGAACAAACTCAGAATATGACTTGGAAAGAGCCTTTAATCGTGAAGGAGGATTTGCAAAAATTGGAGTATTTAATAACTTGTCACACAGCAATATTTTTAAGTTCGATTGACAACTTTTGTAAAAGAAATTGATAATTCACAGATTTTAATGTTGCCAGGAGGATTTAGTGCGGGAGATGAGCCAGATGGTTCTGCTAAATTTATGGTTGCCGTGTTAAAAAAATAAAAAGTAAAAGAAGCTGTAGAAAACCTATTAAAACGTGACGGATTAATTCTTAGGAATTTGTAATGGCTTTTCCAAGCATTGATAAAATCAGGATTACTTCCTTACGGGAGAAATTTGTGAATTGAACGAAACTTCGCCAACATTAACTTTTTAACGCAATTGACAAGCATATGTCGAAAAATCGTACAGACAAAAATTATTACAAACAACTCGCCTTGGCTTTCGATATGGAAGAAGGAGATATTCACTCGGTTGCGATTTCTCACGGTGAAGGAAGAATCATTATTACGGAAGAAGAATACAAAAAATTATTTGAAAACAATCAAATTGCAACAAAATATGTGGATTTAGAAGGGAATTCGACAATGGATTCACAATTTAATCCAAATGGTTCTTATTATGCGATCGAAGGAATGCTTTGCTTATAATGGAAGAATTTTTGGGAAAAATGGGGCATTCTGAAAGAAAAGGAAAGAATGTTTATAAAAAATATTTACGGAAATAAAGAACAAAAATATCTTTAGAAATGGAATAAAATTTTTAAATAAAATAGATGTAAGGGCATTGCAATTGATGCTCTTGCCAAAAATCTGAAAATAAAAAGTGAATGTTTAAATAAAAATTGTATAAAAAATAGGAGGAAAGACAATAATGAAAGTGACAATATTTTTGGAAGTCAGTCGGATACTGAAAAAAATGAGAGGAGCTGCGAATTGCTTGAAAGAATTTGGGCTTGAGTACGAGGCTTATATCTTGTCGGCTCACAGAGTTCCTGGAAAAATTGGAGGAAGTTCTTGCAGATGTGGGAAAAAGAGGCGCTGAAGTGATTATCGCTGGAGCTGGGCTTTCAGGCGCATTTACCTGGAGTTATTGCTTCAAAAGACAATTCTTCCTGTTGTAGGAGTGCCTTTAAATGGAGCAATTGGAGGACTTGATGCACTTTTATTCAATTGTGCAGATGCTAAAAATCTATTCCTGTGGCTACAGTTGGAATTGATAATTCATACAATGCAGGAATGCTGGCTGTACAAATTTTGAGTAAAAATATCCTGAAATTAAAGAAAAACTGATTAATTTCAGAAAAGAGATGAAGGCTAAGTTTATTGCCGATAATGAGAAAAATTGAGTTATAGAAAATAGAAAAAATTGTAAAAAGATACGAAAAAAATATAAACGGAGGAAATAAAAATGGAAAAAGAGAACAAATTTACGAAGGAAAAGCAAAATCAATTTTTGCAACAGATAATGCGGATGAAATAATTATGTATTTTAAAGATGATGCGACTGCATTTTAATGGGAGTTAAAAAGGATCAATTGGAAGATAAAGGGATTTTGAATAATAAAATTTCTACGTTGATTTATGGGTATTTGATAAAAATGGTGTGAAAACTCACTGGATTGAAACTCTAATGAAAGGGAACAGCTTTGTAAAAAGGTGGAAATTGTGCCTTTGGAAGTGATTATTAGAAATAGGGCGACTGGAAGTTTTGTAAAAAATACGGAGTTGAAGAAGGGAAAAATTTTTAAAAATCCTACTTTTGAACTGTCTTACAAAAATGATGATTTAGAGATCCATTATTAAATGACGATCACGCATTAGCCTTAGAATTAGTTTCAGCTGAAGAATTAAAAAGAAATAAAAGAACAAACATTTTTAATAAATAAATTATTATCAGAAATTTTTTTGATAAAAATGAATTTAATTTTTGGTTGATTTTAAAATAGAATTTGGAAGAGATAAAGATGGAAATATTTTGTTAGCTGACGAAATAAGTCCAGATTCAATGAGATTATGGGATAAGGATACATTGAAAAAATTGGATAAGGATAGATTTAGACAGGATTTAGGAGATGTAATGGGAGCATATCGTGAAGTGTTGCGACGTTTAGAAAAAGCATTGGCAGAATAATTTAATGGAGGGGAAAAAAGCGTGTTTAAAAGTTTGAATGAAGAGTGTGGAGTTTTTGGTGTGTTTGGACATCATGAGGCAGCACGTTTGACTTATTATGGATTACATAGTTTACAGCATAGAGGACAGGAAGCGGCAGGAATTGTAGTAAGTGATGGAAAGCGTGTAAATGGACACCGTGGTACTGGACTAGTGTCGGAAGTGTTTAATGATGATAGAATTTTTAATCGTCTGGAAGGAAATAGTGCAATAGGACATGTTCGTTATGCAACTTCTGGAAGTAGCAGTGGTCGTAATATTCAGCCATTTTTGTTTCAATTTTTGATCGGAAGTATAGCTTTTAGCACATAATGGGAATTTAATTAATGCCAGAACATTGAAAAGAGAATTGGAAAAACATGGTGCGATTTTTCATTCTTCATCTGATACAGAAGTGTTGGTGCATTTGATAAGAAGAAGCAAGGAAAAGGATTTTTTGAGCCAGTTAAAGATGCATTGCATCAAGTAAAGGGAGGATTTTCATTTTTAGTTCAAACTCAAACTGAATTGTATGGGGCGGTAGATCCGTTTGAATTTCGTCCTTTAATTTTAGGAAAAACAAAAATGGAGCATACATTTTAGCCAGTGAAACATGTGCATTGGAAATCGTGGGAGCAGAATTTATTAGAAATATCAGATCTGGAGAAATAGTTATTATTAATGAAGAAGGATATAGAATTGAAAAAATATACTGAAAATACTTCAACTGCCATTGCTGCAATGGAATACGTCTATTTTTCAAGACCTGATTCAGATATTTCGGGAGTAAATGTACATTCTGCACGTAAAAGATGTGGTAGAAGATTGGCACAGGAAGGACCAGTTGAACATGCAGATATTATAATCGGAGTTCCTAATTCATCATTGTCAGCGGCAAGTGGATATGCAGAAGAAATTGGAAAGCCTTATGAAATGGGATTAATCAAAAAATCAATATGTAGCCCTGTACTTTTATTCAGCTAACTCAGGAATTGCGTGAGCAAGGTGTCAGAATGAAATTATCAGCTGTAAAAAGTGTTGTAAAAGATAAAGTTGTAGTTATGATAGATGACTCAATAGTTCGTGGAACAACTTCAAGCCGTATAGTTCAGTTATTGAAAGAAGCAGGAGCAAAGGAAGTGCATGTCCGTATAGCTTCGCCAGAATTTAAGTTTCCTATTTTTTACGGAATAGATGTTTCAAATTCGTCAGAGTTAATTTCGGCAAACAAGACAGTCGAGGAAGTTAAGGACTATATAGGAGCAGATTCATTGCAATTTTTGAGCATTGACGGATTGATTGATTCAATTGAGCTTGATTTTGACGCACCTTATACTGGGCTTTGCATGGAGTGCTTTTAATGGAGATTATCCTGCTGGATTGGGAGATTATGAGGAAGAATTTTATGCTTCATTGACATCAATTCAAAAAGAAGCTTTGAAAAAATTAGAAAAATAGAAAAATTAAAGAATTTGTATAAAAAAATAGGAGGAAAAAAATGTCAATTTCTTATAAAGATTCAGGAGTAGATAAAGAAGAAGGATACAAAAGTGTAGAAAAAAATTAAAAATGGTGCAAAAAGTACATATAATGCCAATGTTATGAATGATTTAGGAAGTTTTGGGGCATTGTATAAATTAGGAGATTATAAAAAGCCTGTGCTGGTTTCTGAACTGACGGAGTTGGGACAAAAATTAAAAAGTTGCATTTGAAACAGGAATTTACAACACAGTTGGAATAGACTGTGTGGGCAATGTGTATAAATGATATTTTGTGTCACGGAGCAAAACCGCTATTTTTTTCTAGATTACTTGGCTTGTGGGAAATTAGACTCAAAATGTATCGGCTGAAATTGTAAGCGGAGTTGTGGAAGGATGTTTTGCAGTCAGAAGCTGCCTTAATTGGTGGAGAAACGGCTGAAATGCCTGGATTTTATACTCCGGGAGAATATGATATTGCAGGATTTGCAGGGGCAGTAGAAGAGGATCAAATTGTCAATGGCTCAGATGTTAAGGAAAAATGATATTTTTAATTGCAATTCCATCGAGTGGAGCACATAGTAACGGTTTTTCATTAATCAGAAAATTATTTACTGACTTTACTGAAGTTTACAATAGGAAAACAATTGGAGAACATTTATTGACTCAACAAAAATTTATGTAAAACCAGTTCAGGCTGTAATGAAAGAAGTAAAAATCAACGGAATGGCTCACATTACTGGTGGAGGGCTTATCGAAAACGTACCAAGAACAATACCTGACGGACTTTGTGCAAATATAGAAAAATCAAAAATTCAAATTCACGAGTTATTTAAGCACGATGCATTTTCAAGAGTAAGTGAAGAGGAAATGGGGAACATTTAATATGGGTATAGGATTTGTATTGATTGTAGATGCAAAAGATAAGGAAAAAAGTAATTGAAATTTTAGGACAAAATGGTGAAACTGCTTTATGAAATCGGACATATTGGAAAAGGTGATGAAAAATATGTCTAAAAATAATTGAAAAATCTAAAAGATAAGTCAGAAAATAAAAAACACGAATAGCAGTGTTTATATCAGGCTCAGGCTCAAATTTGCAGTCAATTATTGACAACATTGAAAAATGGTAATTTAAACTGTGAAATTTCCTATGTAGAGCTGACAGGGAATGTTTTGGACTACAAAGAGCTGAAAAACATGGAATAAAAAGCATAATGCTAGATAAAAAAACTATTCGGAAATAAATTATCGGACGAAATAAGTGCAATTTTTAGAAAATGATATTGAAAAACAGACTATATTGTACTTGCAGGCTATTTATCAATTTTATCAGAAAGTTTTCATAAACAAATGGACTCGAAAAATCATAAATATTCACCCATCACTTCTCCCAAAAATTTGGCGGAAAAAGGAATGTATGGAATGAATGTCCACAGAGCAGTTATCGAAGCAAAAGAAACTGAAAGCGGATGTACAATTCATTTTGTTGATACAGGAGTTGACACAGGTGAAATAATTTTTACAAATAAAAGTTCCTGTACTAAGTGATGATACACCTGAAATTTTTGCAAAAGAGGGTGCTAGAGAAAGAGCATATTTTGCTAATTGAAGGAATTAAGAAATTGTTGGGACAATAATTTTGAAAAAGTAAAAAGAATGAGTTAAATATGGATACAGATTATATTATTTTAGTAATATTAACATATTTTTGATAATTATTGGAGGAGCAGCTGGAATAGGATTAATAGTCGTTTTTTTCTTAGAAAAATTAGGAAAAAAATTGAAAAGTAAAGACAAATTAGAAGAAGAAAAATTAGATGATTGATTTTAGAAAGACTTGGAGTTAAACTCATAATATGGAAGAAGTATTAGTAATTGTTGTTATGATTGCAGGGAGGATTAACTGGTTTTTTTGCTGGTAAAGTTTATTCAGAAAAAAATTAAAGGATAAAAATGAAAAAGAAATAAAAATTAAAAAGTGCAGTACTAAATTTTGTTTAAATACAAAAAATATTTTTAATAACAAGGGGCTTGTCCCCTTGCTTAAAAATTCACAACAAATTCATTACTCAACTGATAGACAATAGAAGTTATTTATACAAAAACATCAAGACAGAGTAAAAATATAGGGGCAGTCATTAAATACCACAACAAATCTTTTTGACTGCTTTTTAAAATATTTTACTTTTGTAATATTTCTTTCAAAACTTCCCTAATCGGACATTCTCCTCTCTCAAATATGGCATATTTGTGCTTTTTCCTGTTTCATTAACAATTTCTAGCGAGCATTCCATCTCTATTACCTTTTCTAGTGAACCTGTTCTTTTGCCGCTAAAGTACAATTCATACGCCTTTTTCCCTGTCTTTTTCCATAGTTTGCAAAGAAAATCTGGTATAACGCTCTTGCCTTTATCTTTCTTCTTGAAAATGCTTTTGGTCTACTTGATAGAAATCTTGAGCATTCGTGGGAGACTAGGGCTTCCGTCCTTGAGCCTATGTAGTCCTCCTCCGTATATATTCTTCTTTATCTTCTCATACTGGTTAAACAGTCATCTTCGTCCGGTCTTTTCTTCTCTGGCTTACATTCTCCTTTTCCTTGAAATTTTCATAAAAATTCTCAAGTTCTTTAAAAATCGTCTCCCTTTAGCCATTTGTAAAGATTTTTTTGATATTTCCTGTCCTTTTTAGAAATTTCAGCTATGGCTTTTACTAAATGGAACTTGTCATAGATGTGTACTGGCTTGTAAATTCCAAGCTCTCTTACAAAGCTGTCTCATCCATATTCCTCCATCAGAGTTCACAATTAGTTTCTTTTTGTCCATACTGTATCTTTTTCAAGATAGTTAGTACATACTCCGACACTTCCTCAAGCGATACGGATGCAGGGAAACATTATTGTGTGCTTGTCAATGAGTTTGTTCCTGTCTGTGCAGATTTCTCAATTCCACGATGTATTACAGCCATCTTCATATATGTATTTTTACTTCTTCTACACTTCATGTGATCTTCATCAATCTCCATATATTAGCGAACTGTCATCCCTTTTCAAATCTTTTGAATATCAAGTTTCGGCATTTGAAAAGAATTGACAGGATTATACACGTAGCTCTTTGGAAACACCGTAAGTTTTTTTGCAAGAAATGAAGCTGTAGTATACTGATATTCAAAAAGTATAGTAAAAATCATTTCCTCAGAAAAGCCGTCTATACCGCTTAAGTCCAATTTTTCATCAATGTAATAGTGAATGCCTGTTTTTTTGTTTACATATTTTCGACGTTCAAAAAGTTACATCCCCGAAGGCAGTGGTAACAGTTCTTTTAACAAAATCTTTGCTTTTTAAACTTATCTTTTCTTTCGTTGGAATGAAAGATAATCATCAGCTCTTTTGACATAAACTCTAAAACAGCGTTTCAAAAAGCTTTTTGTGACAAACAGTTTAAACTGCTGCTCAAACGGAAGCCTGAAAGAAAAAATATTTTTAAAAAGTCTTTACAAGTGAAGAAAAAAATCTGATATTCTAATCATAGAGGAACCACCTTTTCAATAGGATTTAGCGATTATATTGTAACTGGTTTCCTTTTGTTAACTTGAAATTTAATTAAATTTATTTGCCCCTATATTTTTTTACTCTGTCAAAACATCAAAAATTTTGAAAAATCAGAAAAATATGGTAAAAATAAGACTGTAGTAAAAAAATTCCTACCACTATACAAAATGAAAAATGAGAAGAAAAAAATCCACTCAAAGTCAATAAAAATGAGTATTAGAAGTTACGGAAAATGCTAAAAAAACAGCAAAAAATAATAAAAATTAAGCAAAAATGTGATTTTAATATCTGAAAAATCTCTGTAACACTAATAAATAAAGGATTTTCTCAAAAAGACGGTGTTAAAGTAGAGTATCCATTAAAACAAGGATTGAAACCTATAAAAAAATTGCTGTTTGATAATTAATTTTCATCGTTAAAGTAGAGTATCCATTAAAATAAGGGTGAAAACAACTTTTTATAAGGTTGTTTTTTTCGTTATTGTCAAATATTATAATAAAGAAAAAAATAGAGAGTCAATACAAATTTTTGTATATTCTCTCTATTTTATTTATTATAAAGTGTATAATTTCAAAAAGTTTTCAAATTATCTTGAGTAAATTTCTTTGTTAATTTAGCAATTCTTTTCTGCTAATTCATCAGTTAATACACCCTCTTTTAATCTCCATTGCCAGTTTCCGCTAGCAAGTCCAGGAGTATTGATTCTAGCTTCGCTTCCTAATCCTAAGAAATCTTGAATTGGAGCGATTGCCATGTTTTGCAACTGAACTCCATGCACCTCTTTAGAGCGTCCCAGTGAATTTCATTGTCAGATTGCGAATGAAGATAGTCTCTGCAAATTGTCTGTCTTCTTCTTTTGCTTTTGTGAACCATCCGATTAATGTGTCGTTATCGTGAGTTCCTGTATAAAACTACGCAGTTTTTGTGTAAGTATGAGGCAAGTAGTCGTTTTCTTCTCCAGAATCAAATGCAAATCCTAAAATTTTCATTCCAGGGAATCCAGTTGCTTCTCTCAAATCAATAACACCTTGCGTCATTGTTCCTAAATCTTCAGCAATTATAGGTAATTCTCCAAGTTCATTTTTTTAATGGCGTTAAATAAGTCCGTTCTATACCCTGGACACCAAGTACCATTTTCAGCTGTTTTATCTCCATATGAACAGCCCAATATTCATCAAATCCTCTGAAGTGATCAATTCTTATGATGTCGCAAGTGGAAAGGTTGGCTTTAACTCTGTCTACCCACCATTTATAGTTCAGTTCTTTTAATTTATCCCAGTCGTACAAAGGATTTCAAAGCTGTCCCAGAGCACTGAAATAATCAGGCGGAACACCTGCAACTTTAACGGGTTTTTAGTTCAGGGTCGAATAGGAAAAATCTCTGGATTTGCCCATGCGTCTGAGCTATCAACAGCAACGAAGATTGGAATATCTCCAATTATTTTTTTATTCCATTGTCATTAGCGTATTTTTTTACGTTATTCCATTGAGTAAAGAATAGAACTGAATAAAATTATTATATTCGATTTCATCAGCTAATTCAGCTTTGTATTTATTTATAGCAGCTTCTTTTCTAGTTCTGATGTCATCTTCCCATTCATTCCAAGGAAGTCCATTAAAGTGATTTTTTTCAAGGAAATATAAAGGCTGTAGTCATCTAACCAAGAGCTATTTTCAGCTTTAAAAGTTTCCAATTTTTCTTTTAATTCTTTTATTTTCATTAGCTTTAAAAATTTTTCATATGCTTTTCTTAGTAAAGGATATTTTTTTGATTATAAATAGCGCCATAATCAATATATTCTTCATTTCCTCCAAAAATCAACACCTTTCAAATCTTCCTCAGCTAATAAATTTTGCTCGATTAATAAGTCAAAATCAATTAAATATGGGTTTCAGCAAATGTTGAAAAACATTGGTAAGGTGAATCACCATATCCAGTTTCACCTAAGTGGGAAAAATTTGCCATAATTTCTGATTTGCTTTTTAGGAAAATCTACAAATTTATATGCTTTCTTTCCCTAAACTTCCAATTCCATATTTTCCAGGAAGTGAAGTAGGATGTAACAAAATACCAGAACTTCTCTCAAACATTTCTATGTCCTCCTTAAAATTATTAATAAAATTAAATTTTTCTTTTCTCAATACTAAATATACTATATTTTTATTTCAAAAAGTCAACATATACGTAAAATGTTATTTTTAGTTTTTTTATTTTTAGCATTATTTCGTTGACAAAAGTATATTGTAACATTAAATTAAGATAACAAAAAATATGATTTATTTTTCTGTAAAAAACTATAAATTTTATTTTTAATAAAATTTAAGAATAAATGAGGAGAATATTATGAAAATATTAACAGTAAAATGTTCATGCATGGCTGGAAGAAAATCAAATGGAAAAATTGATATTCTGGCAAGAACTATTGCGGAAAAACAATATGATGTCATTGCAATGCAGGAAGTAAACCAGCTTATGAATAATAAGATTATTTTTGATGATATAAGGGAAGAAAATTATGCCTGGGTACTTCTGGAAACGTTGCAAAAATATACAGATACAGATTATTATCTTCATTGGAGCAACTCACATATAGGTTTTGGAAAAATATAATGAAGGTGTGGCAGTCATTACAAGGCATAAAAATAAAAGTTGAGGATGAATTTTACTGTACTTTTGCACAGTCTGTGAGAACTATTTCCGCAAGAAGAATTGTCAGCATTACAATTAATTATGAAGGTCAGGATATCGAATTTTACAGTTGTCACATGAATCTTCCAAATTGTGAAACTGAAAGATATGGGGAAAAATATTCAGACAATCCTAAATAGAACTCAAAATAATAATTTAAAAAAATATTAATGGGTGATTTCAATACAGATGCAATCGGAAATGAGCAGCTTATGAAAATATATTATCTCAAGGACTTTTTGATACATATGTTATGGCTGAAAAAGATGACGGAATAACTGTAGATAAAAAGTATTCACGGCTGGGATAATGATAAAGCGAAAAAACGACTGGACTATATATTCAGTAATAAAGAATTAAAAGTAAAGGAAAGCAAAGTCATATTTAATAACAAAAATAAAGAAATAGTGTCAGATCATTTTGGAATAGAAGTTAAAATAGAATTTTAAATCTAAATTAAAAAAATAATAATTTTAAAAGAAAAATAATAACTTTAAAATAAAAAAATCCCTGAAAATAATCGCTATTTTTACCCTAGCGGTTATTTTTGAAAAATTTTTAAAAAGATATACGTAAATGTCTTGACAATTTAAAAAAGTGTGGTATATTTAAAATAAGGAAAAATAAATCAAATATATAAAATTTTTAGGAGGTATTCAATTATGATGAAAAAGGTTCAACGATTTGTGGAGCAATGATACACTCGGTTCTGTTATTTTGCATTCACGGGTATAGTCGAGGATTATCTTCTGTATTTACTAATACAGAAGTTATGGGGAAAAAAATTGTTGAAGAAGGGACAGTATGGTACAATTTCTGGTATGTGATATCAGAAGGTGGTTGGACAGTATTTAGACAAATGCCAATATTGTTCGCAATTGGATTGCTGATCAGCTTGGCAACAAAGACAAAATGCAAGGGCATGTATGGAAACATTTGCATTATATACTACATTTAATTATTTTAGAGCAGCAATATTAAAAAGTTTTTATGGAATAGATGCAGCTAAACAAGTAGCAGATAAAGTAACAGGATATTCTGCAATAGGTGGAGTTCCAACATTGATATCAAACTTATTTGGTGGTATCTTAATAGCAGCATTAGTAGTATATTTACATAACAAATATTTTGACAAAAAGTTACCTGATTTCTTAGGAGTGTTCCAAGGTTCAGTATTTGTATATATAGTAGGATTTGTAGTTATGATTCTTGTGCATTCTTAACAGTGTTAATTTTACCTAAATTTCAAATGGGAATTAGTGCATTACAAGGATTTATGAAAGTTTTCAGGAATATTTGAGTATGGATTTATACATTCTTAGAAAGAATATTAATTCCAACTGGATTACATCACTTTGTTTATACACCATTTGTATTTGGTCCGGCAGCAGTACCTGATGGAATTCAAGTTTACTGGGTTCAACATATAAAAGAATTTGCTCAAAGTACACAATCATTGAAATCTTTATTCCCCACAAGGTGGATTTGCGCCACACGGAAACTCAAAATATTTGTGCACCAGGGATAGCACTTGCTATGTATGCTACTGCAAAAATCTGATAAAAAGAAAGCTAGAAGGCATTATTATTACCTATAATATTTACAGCAGTAATTTTCAGGTATAACTGAACCATTAGAATTTACATTCTTATTCATAGCTCCAGTATTGTTTGCAGTTCATGCTTGTTTAGCAGCAACAATGGCAGCAACAATGTATGCTTTCGGAGTAGTTGGAAATATGGGTGGGGGATTTTTAGACTTCCTGTTCCTAAACTGGATACCAATGTTTAAAAAAATCACTCTGGAACAGTAATTACTCAAATAGTAATAGGATTAATATTTACAGCAATATACTTTTTGTATTTAGATTCTTAATTCTAAAGATGGATTTAAAAACCCAGGTAGAGAAGATGAAGATGAAGAAATGAAACTTTATTCAAAAAGCTGATTACAGAGCTAAACATGGAGAAGGAGATGCAAAGGCGGCGTATCATCAGCAGAAGATGAATATGCTCAAAAAGGTGCAATCATTCTTGAAGCACTAGGTGGAAAAAGATAATATTGAAGAACTTAACAATTGTGCAACTAGACTTAGAGTAAGTGTAAAAAGATGCAAGCAAATTATTACCAGATGCAGCATTTAAAGCGGCAGGAGCTCATGGTGTAGTTAGAAAAGGCACAGCAATACAAGTAATTATCGGATTAACAGTACCGCAAGTAAGAGAAAGAATTGAAAAACTTAATTAAATAAACATAAAAATAAGAAAGAATTTTTCAAAAGTTGGAAGAAGGCTTGAGAAAGTTCTTTCTTTTTGTTATTTGGTAATTTATAGTAAACTAGGGCTATGTCTGAAAACTCAAAAATCTATGTTATTTTTAATGTTATTTTACAAATTATACAAATTACGATAAAATCAATGTTTATTATTTTTGATTTTGGAAAAATTTGTTAAAAATTCATTATTTTTGATAGTTTTCAGACACGCCCTAATAAACTTTTAAAAAGTTATGATTATTTTATTTAAATATCAAAAATTTACATTATCTTTTGGCAATAGCCGTAAAAAGTAAATTTTTTTCAGGATGATGAATAATAGTTTCATATTGAAATAATGTACCATTTGAAAGGTAAGCGTGAGTTTCAATAACGACAACCATGTTTATATCCTTTAGTTTAAGATACTTCTGCCTTCAGGAGTGATTTTCTAAAATTAATATCTCTACGAGAATAGGCTATTTTTAACTTTAGTTCATTTTCTAGATATTCATATATTGATTTTGCTATTTCTTCACTAGAAAAAGGTACAATTTTTCTATCAAAAACTCGTAGAATAATTTAAAAACTTCCCCATTTAAAGAATTGGTACGGACAACTTTATAAAAATCAGCACTTTCAGGTACTTGAAATTCTTCCATTAGTTTTTTGATCCCTTGAACAATGTATAAACTGATTAAATCAGTTTCAAGATGAATATTTTTGAAGCTTGTTAATTTCTTGTACAGTCTGAATGGAAGTTAGAGAAATATTTTCCAGATCTCAAGTATAATAGATCCTTTTTATTTTTGAATATAGCCTTCTGCTTCTAGCATAGAGAGGGCTTTTCTCACAGTCAGCTTGGAAAAATTATAATCTAGTGCCAAATCGTCTTCTTTTTAGAAAAATCTCCTGATTTCAGAGTTCCATTTTTATTTGTTCTTTAATATCGTGATATACTTTTCATATTTATTCATTTATATAAACCTTTCATATAATTTTTAAGTTTAATCTTAAGTATTATGACTTAATTATACACTAAACAGAAGAAAATAGCAATAAACATAAAAGATTTATATAATACTTTTTAAATTTTTAAAAAGATTTATATAAAAGTGTTGACTTTTTATTGTGTTATTATAATAATGTAAATAGGAAATAAAAATTAATAAAATATAGAAATGGAGATGATCATTTATGAAGAAATTTTCAATTGTAGTAGCTGGTGGAGGGAGTACATTTACTCCAGGAATTGTGTTGATGTTACTTGAAAATTTAGATAAATTTCCGATTAGACAAATAAAATTTTATGATAATGATGCCCAAAGACAGGAAGTTATAGCAAAGGCTTGTGACATTATTATAAAGGAAAAAGCGCCTGATATTAACTTTGTTTATACAACAGATCCTGAAACAGCGTTTACTGATATTGACTTTGTTATGGCACATATAAGAGTTGGAAAATATGCAATGCGTGAAAAAGATGAAAAAATACCTTTAAGACACGGAGTATTAGGACAAGAAACTTGCGGACCTGGAGGAATTTCTTATGGAATGCGTTCAATTGGTGGAGTTATTGAGTTAGTTGATTATATGGAAAAATATTCACCAAATGCGTGGATGTTAAACTATTCAAATCCTGCAGCAATTGTAGCAGAAGCAACTAGAAGATTACGTCCAAACTCTAAAATATTGAATATTTGCGACATGCCAATTGGGATTGAAATAAGAATGGCTGAAATGCTTGGACTTAAATCAAGAAAAGACATGGTAATCAGATACTTTGGATTAAATCACTTTGGATGGTGGACAGACATTAGAGATAAACAAGGAAATGATTTAATGCCTGCGTTAAAGGAAAAAGTTGCAAAAGTTGGATATAATGTACCAATTGAAGGAGAAAATACAGAAGCAAGCTGGAATGATACATTTACAAAAGCAAGAGATGTATTTGCAATTGACCCTACAACATTGCCAAACACATACTTAAAATATTACTTCTTCCCTGACTACGTGGTAGAACATTCAAATCCTAACCATACAAGAGCAAATGAAGTAATGGAAGGAAGAGAAAAATTTGTATTCGGAGAATGTAGAGCAATCGCTGAAAAAGGAACAGCAAAAGATAGCAAACTTCACGTAGACGATCATGCTTCATATATAGTTGACTTGGCAAGAGCAATCGCTTATGATACAAAAGAAAGAATGTTATTAATCGTAGAAAATGATGGAGCAATCTCAAACTTTGATCCAACTGCAATGGTTGAAGTACCTTGTATAGTAGGTTCAAATGGACCTGAAAAAATAGTTCAAGGTAAAATTCCTCAATTCCAAAAAGGATTAATGGAACAACAAGTATCAGTTGAAAAATTGACAGTAGAAGCATGGATTGAAGGTTCATACCAAAAACTTTGGCAAGCAATTACATTGTCAAGAACAGTACCAAGTGCATCTGTTGCAAAAGCAATATTGGATGACTTAATTGAAGCTAATAAGGATTTCTAGCCGGTATTAAAATAGATTACATTTGAATAATTTTAAAATGAAAATAAATTTTTAGTGCTTGAAATGTTAATTAGTTTATGATATAATTACAATAAGAAAAGAAAAACCAACTGTTTCGTTTGGAAATAAAAATTTGCAGAAGAAAAGGCTCTCATTCTTTTATTGAATGGGGTCTTTTTATGATATAATTACCAAGTTAGTTCTGCAAAACTAACAAACAAATGGAACAGTTGGGAGGTGGTAAAAATGAATTGAGATTTTACTATTTTTATAGCTATAATCGTATTATTTTTGATTATTAGTAAAAATAGTTAAAATTCATCATCGGCATCATCTCTTAATGCCTCGTCAATCTGTATATTTTAGATTGGCAGGTTTATGACTTTTATTGGAATATGAAGGAGAAAAATATGGATACAAAAATTAGATAAAAATGGTGGAAGATAGTTGGATATCAGATATATCCAAGAAGTTTTATGACAGCACAATGATGGAATTGGAGATTTGAATGGAATTACTGAAAAATTGGATTATCTAAAAAGAACTGGGGATAACTTTCATCTGGATTTGTCCTGTGATAAGTCTCCAATGGATGACAATGGATACGATATTTCTGATTATTATGATATAAATCCTGAATTTGGAACAAAGGAAGATTTGGAAAGATTAATTTTCAGAGGCGGAAAAAGAGGAATAAAGATAATTTTGACTTGGTAATTAATCATACTTGATGAGCATGAGGGTTTATGGAAGCATTGAAAAATCCTGAAAGTAAGTACAGAAATTATTATATTTTTAAAAGAGGGGAAAATGGATCACACCAACAAACTGGAGAAGCCATTTTGGAGGTTCTGCTTTGGGAAAAAGGTTGAGAGGGGAAACTGACGAAAATGGGAATGAAATGTATTATTTACATTTATTTTCAAAGAAAACAGTCTGATTTAAACTGGGAAAAATCCTGAAGCAAGGGAAGAACTTTATAAAATGGTGAATTACTGGCTGGAAAAAGGGAATAGCTGGATTCAGGGTAGATACTACAAATTCAATAGATAAGGATTACTTAGATTTGCCTGTCGATGGAGCAGATGGATTTGCACATAATATAAAGTATACTTTAAATCAGCCGAATTGAGGAATTTTTGGGAGAATTAGCAAAAGAAACTTTTAAAAATATAACTGCATGATCAGAAGCTGAAACACCTTTGCTGAATATGAACGATATAATGATTTTATTGGTGAAGATGGATTTTTCAATGATTTTTGATTTTAGTTATTCTGATTTGGATATGGCAAAGGAAGGATTTTATTATTCAGTACAGGATGTGAAAGTGAAAGAATTAAGAAACAAAATTTTTGAGAGTCAGCTGACTAGCAGAAATATGGATGGGGAGCGCCATTTTTGGAAAATCACGATTTGCCAAGAAGTTTGAATAAATTTTTGGGAGAAAAGGCAAATGAAACAAATGCCAAACTGCTTGGAAATGTATTTTTCTTTTGCGTAACCCCTTTCATTTATCAGGGACAGGAAATAGGAATGGATAATTTTGAGAGGAACTGATATAGCACAGTTTGATGACATTTGCCAGCAAAGATCAGCATCAGCGTGCATTGGGAGAAGGTTTTTCTCTTAAAGAAGCACTATATTTTGTAAATAAACGAAGTCGTGATAATTCAAGAACTCCTTTTCAGTGGAATAGTACTAAAAATGGAGGATTTTCAAAGATGAGAATGTAAAAGCATGGATAGAATTGACTGGAAGTCATGAAAAAGTGAATGCAAAATCTCAAATAAATAATGAAGATTCAATTTTTGCCCATTATAAAAATGATTGATTTACGACAAAATGGAAAATATTCAGATTGTTCTGATTTTTGGGAATTTATTCCAGTAGAATTGGAAAATGATGAAATAATTGCATATGTAAGAAAAAATATGAAAAATCAGAAAGTTCTTTGTATTAATAATTTTCTGATAAAAACAGGAAGTGGAGTTAAGTGAAATTGCCAAAAATATTGGTGAAAAAGAAATCGAATTAGGAGATATTCTGATTAATAATTGTGGGAATATTGAAAAATGATGGAAGAGTGTTAGTTCTTGAAGGATATCAAAGTTTATTAGTTCAAATTTAACAATAAAGTTTAAGATAAGACTTTCGCCAGAAATTGGAGAAAAAGATAGAATTGAAATTAATATTTTCTGATTATCTAGGAGGAAAAATGAAAATAAAAAGGGATATTATTTGATTTTTAATGGAACAATGCTTTTTGATAGTGCTTTACAGGAAGATGTATGGAAAAATTTTTAAGAAATAAAATTGGTAGGAAATAACAAAATGAAGAAATTCATAAGTACATTCATGGTGAAAATAATAAAACTGTATTTTCATACTTTTTCAACAGAGTTTTGTCAGATAGAGAAGTTGAAGAATTAGGCGAAGAAAAAGAAAGCATGTATCGGGATATGTGCCTGAAAGATACGGAAATGTTTAAGTTAGCAAAAGGACTACCAGATTTTCTTGATAAGTTAAAAAGAAGCTAGTATTCCAATAACGATAGCAACGGGAGCTCCTCTACAACGTGAAATTTTTATTTTGAACATCTAAATTTGGGAAAAATGGTTTTGATATAAATAAAGTTGTTTATACTGACGGAAGTTTTTAAAGGAAAGCTAGAACCAGATATGAAAGCTGCAAAAATATAAATTTAGATATTGAGAACTGTGCAGTATTTGAAGATGCAATACTCGGAATAGAGTACTGCAAAGAGAGCAAATGCTGCAAAAATTATAGCTGTTTCTTCTATCAATTGATGGAGTTTTCTTTGTTATAAAAGATTTTACGGAAATATCAATAAAGAATTTGTAATTTAAAAATAAATAACACTACCCTATTTAAAAAAATAGGAATAAATTTTTATAATAGAGTTGTTTGATAATTAATTCATAATCATTCAACTAAATTGTTTTTTATTTTTGGATATTTTATTAATAAATATTTTTCATATTACTATGTTTTTCTTTTTATTTTCGTAGGATTGCTCATTGCCGTAAATCCTACAACCTATAGTTAGTCTACGACTATTTTTCTGCACTGACAAAAACTCGCTATGCTCAAAACAGTTTTGCCAGCACAGAAAAATGCTCCGACGGATTAGTTTATACCAGGCTCTGTTTAAAAAAATGAAAATTATATCTTAAATTACTTGAAAATATTAGGGTTTATATCTTTTATTAGAAAAAGTTTTTAATAAATTCGTTATTTAAATGGGGTTTAGTATAAAAACAAAAAAACTGCCTTTTATTTTTAAAAATGAGAATAGTTGGTAGTTTTTTGTTTTTAAACTAATGAAAATTTTTCGGTAAAAGATAAAATATTAATTTTTCTATAATATAATTCAAATAAAAATAAAATGGGGGTATAATTAAGTTATCGTATTTTTTTATATTAAAAATTTTGAGAATTAAATTAAAAATTTTTAGGGAGGAATGAAAAGTGAAAAATTATTGTTAGCAATATTTTTATGATTGGGATTTTATCGTTTGCAGAAAGAAAATAATGATAAAATCAGAAAGTTATTGTACTGGATATAGAGGAGAACTTGGTGACGATCATCCATCAACAGCTGGGGGACAATTTGGGAAGATTATTATTTTTAATAAATGTGTTATAAATGGAAAAACTTATTATTTTGATGAAGAAAATAATGAAAATTACGGGTTAGTTTTAGAAGTATTTTTAATTATCCTTCACAAAGATGGGATACGACAGAATTAATAGATAATAGTAGAAGAGTTTATTTAAAAAGTGGTGTTACAATTGTGGAATATGAAAAAGGGTTTTGGAAAAGCAAATATTAATAAAATTATAATAAGATAACTTTTGAATAATTTATACTATTCCCCAGTTTAAATAGCGAAGGTTTAATAAATTTTGAATTACATACTATTTAGTAAGGAATTAAAACTTTTGGTCCCTTAACATAGTTTCTATTTTATAATGGGATTTAGTATTGGATTATTTTATTTAATATTAGTTTTTTTACTATTTTTTTATTCGTCGCAGGATTGCTCATTGCCGCAAATCCTGCACATATAGTTAGACTACGACTTTTATTTGCTCAACTCCGAAAACTCCGCCTTGCAGTTACAGTCGTAGTTGAACAAATAAAAAGCTCCGTCGGTTTATAATTATATTTTAATTATTTTGAAATACTAGGTTTTTATCCTTTTATTGGAAAAGTTTGTAATAAATTCGTTATTTAAATGGGGCTTAGATAGAAATAAAAACTGCCTTATATTCTTAAAAATAGGAATATCAGACAGTTTTTGTTTTTTTAATACTCAATTTAACCCAATAATTTAAAAATTCAATTCAGAAATTTCTAAATATAAATTTTATCCCTTTTTATCTATTTGAACAATCAAAAATAACTAGTTCACTTTTCTTCAATTTTTACAATAATTCTATAATTTTCAACTCGATATCTCCAAAAATCCTTTTTAGATTATATCTCAAAGCTTTTTCCAAATGGATTATCTGTATCGAAAAAGATTTTGATCGATATATTTTAAAAATTTTTGATTTCATAGAATTATCTAGTTTATTTAGCTGTTTCTGTGCTTTTTCAGAGTACATTAGACTATATTTCATTTTCCAACCCTAATTTTTTTATTAAATCTTCGTGGCTAATCCAGTTTTCTCTGTTGTCTTTTTCTTCTTCATAAGCCTCAACAGCCAATTTATAGTCCTCTTCATCTTCGATTTTTCAAGAATTAAATCTAACATTACTTGGTTTAAATTGATATTGTTTTCCCTTAACATAGTTATTTATTTTATTTTCTATGTCAGGATTAGCATTTATAGAAACGGTTATCATTGATTTCACACCCTTTCTTGTTGTTTTAGTTAATAAAATTTTAACATAAAAGATAATAAAAAGCAATTAAAATATTTTATTAAACTATTTTATTTTAATCCCTTCAATTCCAGTAAAAATCGCTTAATATGAAGTCCGCCACCATATCCTACTAACTTCCCATTCGCACCAATTACACGATGACAAGGAATAAAAATTGATATTTTATTTCGATTGTTTGCCATTCCAACTGCACGGACTGCTTTTTCGTTTTTGATTGCGACTGCTATGTCCTTGTAGGAACGGGTTTCGCCGTAAGGGATTGTTTCAAGAGCATTCCAGACAGAAATTTGAAAAGGAGTTCTTCTTTTAGAAGTGGCAAGTCAAATTGTTTTCGTTTTTTTGGAAAAATATTCAAATAACTGCTTTTTGCCCTTTTTATCAATTCTGTTTCAATAATCTGAAAGTTATCATCATTTTTAAATTTTTCAATTTCATAATTCCAGATTACATCAGTAATATGAGAATCATTTTCTGTTAGCGAGTCCAATTTTCCAATTGAGTATTAGTTTTCATAAAAGTAGATATTTTTCATTTTTACCTTTCAATTTTTATAAATAATTTTATGTTGTATTTGAAGAACTAAATGTATTATAATATAAATAGTTAAAAAGTAAATTTAAGAAAAAGGAAAATGATAGAATGAATTTATTTGATGAAGTATATGAAGATAAGAAAGTCACTGGATATTTAGATACCGTCCAAAAAGTCTTGATGATTTTTATGGACAGAAGAGGCTAGTTGGGGAAAATGGGATTTTGAGGAAGATTATTGAACGGGGAAATTTTATGAATGCGATTTTCTGGGGAGCACTGGGAACAGGGAAAAACTACGCTTTGCAGAAATAATCGCTGATAAAATGAATTACCATTACGAATATTTGAACGCTATAAAAGCCTCTGTAACAGATATAAAAGAATATTTCTGATAAGGCACACAGTAGATTTCACACAAAATGGACAGCAGACATTACTATTTTTAGATGAAATTCATAGATTTAACAAGTTGCAGCAGGATTCACTTTTGGAAGATTTGGAAAAATGGAAATATTATTTTTAATTGGAGCGACTACTGAAAATCCTTATTACAACTTGAATAATGCATTGTTATCAAGATGTATGGCGTTTGAATTTAAGAAATTGAGTGAGGATGATTTGCTTAAAAATATTGAAAAATATTAATGAAAAAGGAGAATTTTGGGATTTCAGATGATATTTTAGGATATTTTCGGAAATAATCGAAGGAGATGCAAGACAGGCTATAAATATTTTGGAACTGATAACAAATGTTGGAGTGGAGTTTACGCTAGATGAAGTAAAGGAGATTTTTGAATACGAAAAAAATCATATCACAAGACAGAAGACAAGTACAATACAATTTCAGCAATGATAAAAAGTATTCGTGGAAGTGATCCTGATGCGGCTGTCTCACTGGATGGCGAAAAATGCTTTCTGGCGGAGAAGATATTTTTATATATTGCAAGAAGACTTGTAATTTTGGCTTCTGAAGACATTGGGCTTGCAAATCCGCAGGCTTTTACCAGTTGCTGTGGCAGGGACTTAATGCGATAAAGGAAATTGGGATGCCCTGAAGCTAGAATCATCTTATCTGAAGTGGCAATCTATCTTGCACTTTCTCCCAAGAGCAATTCAGCCTATAATGCCATAAATTCAGCACTCAAACACATTGAAAAACGAAAAAAATTCAGGAAGTGCCAGTTCATCTCACAAAAGTTGGAGCAAAAGACTATAAATATCCACATAATTATGAAAAATCATTATGTAGACCAAATTTATATGAATGAAAAAAATCAAATTTTATGAACATGGAGAAAATAAATTTGAAAAAGGCGGCGGATGAGTGGTTGAGAAAGATTAAAAAGATAAAAAATAAAAATTTATTTGTTGTATTGTATTTTAGTAGGTTAGCTAAAGTAAAAATTATAAATGTTGTGAGATAATACATATGCAACTCTATAAAAATATGATATAATAACAAGAAAATCTTTTGAAAAAGAATTAATTATTAAGTAGGAGATAATAAATGTTTAAGAATAATATTGAAATTTTGAAAAAAACTAAATTTTTAAACAATGTTATTATGGGAGATACTTTTAGAACAAATGACAGAAATACCAGATGAAACAATAGATATGCTTTTTAGTAGATTTTGACATATGGAACAACTCAAAATAAATGGGATAGTGTGATACCACTTGATTTACTTTTGGAAAGAATATAGAAGAATAGTTAAAATTAATGGAGCTATGGTGTTTACAGCTTCTGGATTATTTACTGCCCAGTTGATGTTATCTAATCCGAAAGAATTTAAATATAAATTGGTTTGGGAAAAATCTAAACCTACAAATTTCTTTTAAACGCTAAAAAGCAACCATTAAGAAAAACATGAAGATATATTAGTATTTTTATAGAAAAACAGCCAACTTATAATCCACAAATGTCTAACGGTAAACCATATTCCAAAGGAATAAGAAAAACCAAAAATACGGGATCGTATGGTGAATTTAATCCCATATTAGTTAAGAGCGAAGGATTAAGATATCCTATAGATATACTATATTTTAAAAACCGCAGAATCAGAAGGAAAGTGGTACATCCTACACAAAAACCTGTTGAATTAGGAAGATATTTGATTAAAAACATTTAGTAATGAAGGAGATGTAATATTAGATAATACTTCTGGTTCAGGTTCGTTTTAATATCGGCAATCTTAGAAGGCAGAAATTTTATTGGAATTGAGAAAAATACAAATGTTGCGTTGTTTAAAAAGTAATCCTATAAATTATATTGAGATAACTAAAGAGCGAATAAAAGATGTTACCAAAAAATGACTAAAGAAAATTTTTAATAAATTTAACAAATTGTGCAAAGTGAATTTATTAAAGGAGATTAATTATGAGTAATGCTATTTGTGTCCTAATGAAAGAAGTGAAGGCGGACAAGTAATAACGGAAATGAACTTTATATTTGCTAGAAATGATTGGAATATGAAAGAAGCTGTAGGGGAACTTTCTTTAAAAAATACTAAGTCAAAAGATGATAGAGGTTCTACTCTTTTTCCAGATGTAATTATTTTTGCTGATGAAAGTAGATTACAGCCTATTATGGGTTGGGAATTTAAAATGCCAGATGATAGCATATCTGATAAAGAATTTGTATCAAATGCTAAAGATAAGGCAGATAGACTAGGAACAGGTGTATTTGTTTTATGGAATTTTCAATATGTCTCTGTGTATATGAAAGATAGTAATGGAATTTGGAATGATAAACCAGTTAAAATTTTTTCAGAATTTGTAAAAAGAATTATCAACGAGAGAGGCTGTTCAAAAAATTTAGTTTTTGGAAAAACAATTAAATGATGTGTTAGAATATCTAAATTTAGAACAAAAATAATAAAAATTTGGAACTGCTTCAATAGAATTTAGTATTTCAAATTATACTGATATTATTGCCAATAAATTAACTCCTATTATAGCCGATTATTACAAAAATTCAGATATTAAATTTAGCAAATATAGAGATTGGTGGACAAAATTCAATAAGAATGAAGTCAATCAAAAATTTTGACTGTTATATGCAAAGAATGTAATAATGAAATGGATTAATAGATTTATTTTTTTCTCACTTATTAAAAATATTCTCAAAATAGAATTTATGATATTTTTAATAGAGTTTTCGAATCTAGAAATATTATTGAATTATCAAAAAAATATAATGAAATAGTTAAATTCACAGATTTTTATACTATTTTTGAATGTTGAAAAATATGAGGAAATATTACCAGAAATTGTTATAGACAGTCTAAGTGAATTTAACTTATACCTTTAGCCAAACAAATTTTTCTAATGCCAGTTCAGAATTTATTTCAATTGTTAGAAGCTATAATAGATGTTTCTAAAAGGGAACTGATGGGATTATACACAACACCTGAAAGGCTAGCAGAATTTTTTAGTAGGATTAACTGTAGAAAAAGTTGAAGGAGATTTTGCAGATGTTACAGTAGGTTCAGGAACAATAGCAAAAAAATAATGTTAAACAAAATTAAAAATATTAAAAACAGTCAAATATGCTCACGAACATACCTGGTTATCTGATAAGTATAGTTTCCCATTACAGATAGCTAATTTATCAATCACTACTCCCTGATAGTTTTAAAACAAAAAAATATAGTATACCAGAAAAATGTTTTTTTGAATTAAATATTAATGATAACATTTGTATTGTTAATCCTGAAACAGGAAAAGAGGAGATTATGAAATTGCCATCATTTCAATATATAATTTCAAATCTTCCTTTATTAGTAGTAATACAAGAACAAAAAGAAGAGAAAAACTTTTATTGAAGATATTCTTAAAAATATCCAAATTTAAATAATAAAAATGGATTTATATCAGTTTATTTTATTAAAAATAGAGGATTTGTTAAGTAATGATGAAGGAGCAAAAATTGGAGTTATAACATCTAATTCCTGGATGAAAACTTTAAAAGGGTATAAATCGTTTTATAAGGTATTATCAGAGTTATATGATGTAGAATACGTTATTATTTCTAATAACGGGAGATGGTTTGAAAATGTTGAGGAGCAAGTGATATAGTTGTTTTGAGGAAAAAGAATAAAAATGAAGAAAGTAATTATAAAAACAAAATTTATAACTTTAAATGTCAATCCTCGTTTATTATCAAAAGAAAAATATTGATGAATTAATTAATGAAATTTGGTTTGAAGAAAAAGTAATAATTACCATTGTCAAGAATACGATAAACTTAATATTGAATATTTTATAAACATGGGTCTTTCAATGGAAGTATTGTTTGATGATATTCTGTGGTTAAAAAGACATAAAAATAAATTAATGCCAGCATATAAAATATTTGAGAGTAAAAGAGGAGTAAGAACAGGAGCAGACAAATTATTTCTTAACAATGATAGAAAAGTGGATGATGAATATATTTATCCCATCTTAAAAATTTAAATAAAAACAAATTCTTATGAAATAAGAGATTTAAATGAATATTATTTTTATATAAAAAGATGATATTGAAAAAATGTTCGAGATAAAGGTAATATTAAGACAATTAGATATTTAGAAGAAATTTCTGTTACGCCAATTGGAATAAATAGGAAAAATCTAAAGGGAAGAATTGGTATAAGGCAGATCAAATACCTCAATATGCTGATTTTGTTACATCAATAAATCCAGAACAAAGATTTTTGGGCACGATTAAATCCAAAAATCTGTAGTTAATCAAAGGGTAACAGCTTTCAGAGTAAAAAAATGACTATATTGATGACATAGAATTGCTGCATGCACTGCTAAATACATCGTTGTCTCTTTATATGTTGATTGGTTCAGGCTTTGGAAGAGGACTGGGAGTAACAGACTTAACCAAAGAGGGAATAAGTCAAATATTTATTTTAAATCCTAATTTATTGTCAGAAATAAGTAAACAAAAATCATATCAGAATGGAGTAAAAATAAAAATAAAAACAAATTGATTTAATTTTTAAATCAATTAAATGATAAAGATTGGTTAACTTTTAATAAGTTAGTATTTAGAGAGTTTAGAATATCGGAAAAATTAATTTTAAAAATAAAAGATAGTATTTCTAAGATTATTAATAGAAGATTGTCTTTTAAAGAAAAATAATAAAATTTTTAGTAAATCAAAAATAATAGATAAGAAAAGGATGATGATACCGAATGAAAAAGAGCTTTGATTAGTGTTTTTGATAAGACTGGGATATTGGAATTTGCACAGTTTTTAAATCAAAAAGGTGTAGAAATTATTTCTACTGAGGAACTTACAAGTTTTTGAAGGAAAAACGGGCTTTCTGTGATAGATGTTTCGGAAGTTACTAATTTTAAGGAAATGCTGGATGGAAGAGTGAAAACATTACATCCGAATATTCATGGTGGAATTTTGGCGATTAGGGACAATAAGGAGCATATGGATACGATTGCAAAAAGAAGGGATAGAAACAATTGATTATGTTGTTGTTAACCTTTATCCGTTTTTCCGGGAAGTTCAGACAGATAAGACTTTTGACGAAAAATCGAATTTTATTGATATAGGCGTACCTACAATGCTTCTGTTCGGCTGCAAAAATCATTCAAAGATGTTACAGTTATCTGCGAAACAGAAGATTATGAGAAAGTTATGGAAGAAATTGAAAATAATGGGGAAAGTTTCGTTTGAAACGAAAAAGGCTAGCTGGGAAGGTGTTTAATTTGACATCAGCTTATGATGCGGCTATTTCTAACTTCTTGCTGGAAGAGGAATATCCAAAATATTTGAATGTTTCGCATGAAAAAGAAATTTGACTTGAGATATGGGGAAAAATCCTCACCAATCATCTGCATACTATGTTTCAACTACTGAAAAATGGAAGTATGAAAGATTTTGTTCAGTTAAATGGAAAAAGAATTGTCATTTAATAATATCAGGGATATGGATATTGCTTGGAAAAGTAGCAAATGAATTTGATGAAATTGCCTGCTGTGCTGTAAAACACCTGACTCCTTGCGGTGTGGCAGTTGCAGATGATGTTTTCACAGCTTACAAAAAAGCCCATGATTGTGATCCAGTATCAATTTTTGGTGGAATCGTTGCGATTAATAGAGAAATTGATGCAAAAACTGCACAGGAACTGCACAAAAATTTTCTTAGAAATCGTTATTGCTCCAGCATTTACTGATGAAGCTCTGGAAATATTAAAATCCAAGAAAAAAATTTGAGAGTAATAAAAATGCGAAGTTGCAAAACCACAGGATAAAAGTGGAATATGTAAAAGTTGACGGCGGAATATTAGTTCAGCAGACAAATCGAAAAATGATTGACAATATGGAAGTTGTAACGAAAAAACAGCCAACAGAACAAGAGTTAAAAGATATGGAACTTGGAATGAAAGTTGTAAAACACGTAAAATCAAATGCAATTGTAGTCGTAAAAGATGGAGCGGCAACAGGAGTTGGAACAGGACAGACAAACAGAATCTGGGCAACTCAGCACGCACTTGAACATGCCAAAGGGGACTTGGATTCACTAGAAGGAGCAGTTCTGGCATCAGACGCATTTTTCCCATTCAGAGACTGTGTAGACGAAGCTGCAAAATACGGTATCAAAGCATTAGTACAACCAGGTGGCTCAATTAGAGACAAAGAGTCAATCGAAGCTGCCGATGAACACGGAATGGCAATGGTATTTACTGGAATTAGACATTTCAAACATTAAAAAAATTTTATAGATAAGTTGTGTTAAAATACATGAAAAGGGGTAATCTATATCAAAATTTAAGAATAAAAGAATGATATAAGATATAGAAAATTATATTGTTTCAAAATTAGATATAGGTTATCCTAATTTAATATCTAAGGAGATCAGAACTATGGGACATAATAAGAACAGCAAAAAAGCATACTTGATTTCTTTTCAAAAGGATTTGACAAGCTGTCAAACTGGACAAAGAATCGCGAAAAAGCTATAGATAAGAAAGAATTTATAAATAGATTTGAAAGTTTTGATGTGGAGTTTTCTAAAAATGATAAGGGAATACCTGTGATAAATACTACACATAATAAAAATGGAGTTATAGAAAAATTTTTATATTGAATATGTAGAAAAGTCTTTATCAGAAAAAGAAGATCTACATGAAAAATTTTTTAAAGGCAAAATATAAATATCCAGCAGAAATAATGGGAGTACTTCATGAAGCAGATTTAGAGATTACTAAAATAGACGTTTCTCTTGAATCAGTTATGCCTGAAATCATAGCCCTATGACAACTGCTCTAAAAGATAATCTTACCACTATGGATTCAATGAAGATGCTACAATAAATGTCATAGGAGAGGATGAGGATATAAAACTTGAAAGTAGAATGATGCTTGAAAAACAACGGGATAAAAACAGTGGAACTTTTTCAGGACATATCATAAAAAATGGTGGAAAATTTAATATTAGTCTTGATGGAAAGGGTAATATTCTTGAAAAGAACATATCAAAACGATTCTGCAACAATTGAAAAATGTTAAATATATAATGTTGTATTCTAGAAATTTAAAAAGAACATATTATGATAATGTATCTGAGGAATTTATGGAGAAAGAATATAAGAAAGAAGAATTTAGTAAAAATCCTGAAAACTAGAGAAAGAATCTGACGCAACAAACACGCTCTTCAAATGAAAGAATAGAAAAACTTTGAAAATAGTTTTGCTACTTATGAAGATGTTGATGAAGAAGAAGAGTGGTACTCCTTCTAAATATTAAAGGGATTAAAACGTAAAAATAAAGGAGGTCAGTTGCAGCTGAATAAAATAAGTTTCCCAATATAAAAACAAAAATTGAAAAATTTTTTTAAGAATATGGAATTGACAAATTAAAAAATTGTGATATTATACTTACGTTGTTAAATTGAATTTTTGTATAATTTAATTTCATGGGACTCGTAGCTCAACTGGTCAGAGCAACTGACTCTTAATCGGTAGGTTGTGGGTTCGATCCCCACCAGTCCCACCATCATCTTCTATAAAATATAATATTAATGTAATAAGAGTGTGTAGGCTCTTATTTTTATTAATAATATAAATCATAAAAATAAAATATTTGATATTTTA
>BNJV01000900.1_pt1 | contig 75272 bp, 126 predicted proteins | sample 8540591 | NCBI WGS metagenome assembly BNJV01 (sample SAMD00202457, study PRJDB9452) | human saliva metagenome | host: Homo sapiens | reverse complement strand
GGAAGTTACGCATTGGCTGTGCGTAGAACCATTTATGTTTTAATATGTGATCCACTAGCAATGGTAAGACCATGTTGCAAGCTGTTATCACTCAAGATTACCGTATCCCCTACAAACTCAAGTGTCATATCATTATTTACGACAGCATTCTAAATGCAGCAAGAAGGTATCAAATGTTCCACTAACACGAATGATATCACCAGTATGACCCAGCCACAAGTATCATTAATTGTTGTATATGTAACAGTATTATCATCGTTTAAATCAAATTCACTAGCTTCCTCTGCATTAATCAAAGATGTAAACGACAAGAGATTTTGTGACCTAATACCAAAGACAATATGAAACTCATGATTTTCTAACCATCTATTTATTCCTCCTGAAAAAAAATAGCAGTATGCTATTTGTTTGTTATATGGTATCATCTGAAAACTTACAACTGATTTGCTCATGTACTGATGAGATGATTGTACTACATTGTTATAAACCCAAGTTATAGAATTGAATCGTGATTACCGATAATACAGTTGAAACAAGAATTAACTTCGCTGCAAACTTTGCATCACATCCATACTGTTCCGCAAGAATTGCGGTAGACCCTGCCATATCTCCAGTCATAATCACTGCATAGCCTTAATTAGTGGTGGTAGGTACATTTAAGAATTAATGCGATAAATACCAAGAACGATATATGATTAAACGAATTGCACAATAGCCAATACTTTCTTTTCAAATAAGTTTTTCCACTCAATCTCCGCTACATTGATCCCACTCACAAACATCGAGATTAAGGTTGTACATGAAGCAATACTACTAATTGTTTTCGTGATAAAAGCGGAAAATTTAATACCCGTTAGCATAATAACAAAGCCAATCACCGCGCAACCACAGATGGATTTTTGATAACTGACTTCACGTATGTTTATGGTCAATTGTTTAAATAATGCTAAACCGATTGTCCGAAGCATCAAGTTACATCGATTGAATCTGAATACTGATGTAAACATCACTGCTTCCTACTACCATAAATACTGGGATAATCGAATACTAATAAAAGCTGAGTGACAATCATGCCATAACTGGAGTGGCTATCTGCAATCATTCTATATTTTCTGGAAGAGAAACTTACTAGCGATGATCGATACTGTCTAGCAATGTGTAGATATTAACCGTAATGAACAAGTCACACAAATTCAATTTACAACTGAATTGGTCTATAAATGAGATGATGACGGTAGATGGTAAACCACATTTATCGTTAGTAGATAACTTTGCGAATTTCTTGTGTTACAATTTTTGTTTATGCAGAAAAACCGATGCCTAGCATCAAATAATATCTGCATTTGTAGTTGTATCATCTCCTGCAATAGCATATGTTCTATCTTCATCAATCATGCCCTGTATCATTCTATTACAGTTACAATAAATAGTAAGGGCTTCATTTTTATATAATCCTAGTTCTTTTCCAATGATGAGTCTTCATGAAAGATTCACTGTTTTGTGGTGCTTCTATATCAGCAATCACAACAACTAGCACCCATATCAGACATTGTCTTACGTGTACCAATTTGCACTCCTCTAACTTTACGTAGATTAAAGTGGAACACATTCTCTTTATGTTTAGAATGTCCAATATTTGATTTCACACATGGTCTGCTTGAACAATCAGAATATCATTCTTTGAAGTTAGATGGAAGAATCTTTGCTAAACCTGCATCTGCTTGTTTAGAACTTCAAAGATATTGTTTACTTTTTGTGCATGGCCAGCCAAATTCTGTCTCTGTGGCCATTTGTAATAGAAACCTCTTGTTCCATTTCAAGTATAGAGTTCAAAGTGATTTCCATAACTCTGGTGTAGGAACACATGATGGACTTTCCAAGTCATTTGCAACAATATCCGCAACCTACCAATCAGTGTACATGGAATACCACTCTTCGTTAGAATTGTTGGTGCTTGTACTTTATTCATAATTATACCCAAAGTGAAGACATTGATACCCTTGATCATATGATTTCTTGATTTAGCCGAAGCGATACCAATATACTTTCCTTCACGAATCTCTTCTAGCGTTATATGTAAATCCTGCATTGTATTTCCAGTTCCACCAAACACAATGACACGACCAACGGTTGAAACTTTACGAACTAACTTTGCGATGGCGTACTCTTTCAAATGGCATGTATCGGAGCGGTGCTGCCATGTTATAGTGGTACATACCCAAATCTGTTTCAAGTTATCTGCAACTGTAACATAATCGTTCATGACGACGTAACGTAAGCTCATTTCGGTCAACTTTGTGCCCTGCATCTTTTAGATGTGCTTTGGTAACTTCATCGACTTTCCTTGGAAAGGTACAAATTGCGGTTTCTTCGGTTGGTTCCCAAGGATTGATGACTCCATGGAATGTATCTGCACCTGATGCATTAGCTCACTTCTACCAAAGTTTGCTTTAGGTTGAAAGTTCTCATACAATTGCTTTCTACCAAAAGCATTCATCAATCCTAACTTTTCTAGTGTAGGTAGGCTTAAGTCTGGGAATTCATCAAGCATAGGCTAATGTATTCGCCTTTTCATCACCTGCCAAGGCTCTAGCTTGCAGTAGTAGCATCAGCATCGCCCCAATCTCTTAAAACCATCCAAGACAATTATAATGAATCTTTTCTTCTATTTCTCTGCCTCCCAACTATCGTATATACCAACAATCTCAGGCTTCACTCTGAATGAACTTTTATCAGACATACATCAATACGTGTTACAAATATCTGATAACGGAAACACAGTACCGCACTATCACCATTGGCGATGAGGATTCTCAATCCAAAATGATAATCAATCGAATCCATATCTGGAAGAATAACACTATCTTTTACTAACCCTTCGTAAGAAGATCCAACTAGTGCATTTTGAATATGGCCACAGTCTATAGTATCCACCACCCATAGATGTATGGCCGATTATTACATGACTTACTCTGAAAGATATAAAACACTTGGGACCCTACTGCATCATGATCAGAAAGAAACATGGTAGCGGTGTCGCACCTGAAAGTCCATGTCCCGGTTCTGTGATGTGATTCAGGTATTACAAGCCTATCATTTCTACCCATGTACTTACACAGTTGATGGCGTATTTATATCTTTTGATATAACAACCTAAGTCTTCTAATATCTTCTTCGCCTTTAAGACTGGTTCAAATTTTGTGCTTGAATCTCTTTGTTATCATCGTATAAGAAACATGGAAAATTATCGACAATTCGTAATTTTTCAATATTCTTAAGTTCTTTGACTTCTTTAGGCTTAGAGTTCTTCTAATTGGTTTAATAAAACCTGGTTGTTTATCCACTATAAATCCTGTCATTTTCACCAATGACATGCACACACACCTTCGCACAAGACCGATCTTTTAGTGCTTCATTTATCTTCAACTAATTTTTCATATATGAATACACTGGTGAAATAGTCACAACCATATGATACCAGTTGATTCACCATCATCGATGGAATTCACTAATGACTATGCATATAAGATGATTTTCATCACTTCTGCTTCTTAAAATCAACTACAATCAGTCTCTTTATAGCTGTTTCTTCTAATTTTTACAAATATGGATTACGTCCAATTTGTTTTAGCATGTAATAGAGTTCAATATTTTGTCTATTTGCTTTTTGCAAAATTGCTTGTATTCTCTAAAATTGATCAACATCTACAATATATGTATCAGGCATAATTTGCTTCTGTTGGATAATATGCACAGCTGTTTGAATAAGATTGATTTGTCTTACATAACTTATCTAGAAAAACACTTTCGCCTTTCTAATACTCTCTTTTAGAATATGCATAATCGCATCTGCACCACTTGATTAGACTTGATACGAATCATTCTTTTCTTCCCAATGTTGATCTTGCTTTTCTAAACGTTCCAGACACTGATAGAACATAGGAACTGCTTCATATTTGGATTCAGCACCAACTGGATTTGGTAATCCAACCTAGTTTCTCCGCTTCTTCTATTGGCCGCTTTTGTAATGTTATTCCTAACTAAACTACATTAATACTTTGCATTGTGTATCATAGGAATGTATCTTTAATCTTCAACTTCATGATTATTCAAACGTCTTACAAGTTCTCGTTGACTTCTGCTTGAATCGCTAGTGCTACTGGAGCGTAGGTAAAACCTTCTAACACTTCCATTGCTTGCCAGCCCTGGAAGTCTTTGAGCCACCAGAGAATTATCTTTCAATTGCACTACTAAAGATGCTTTACCAACAACAACACTTACCCTCTGGCCCCAATAGTTTAAAACAAGAGAAAGCAGATAAGTCAAATTCTAATTCAACACCAATTTTGTGTACTATCACTGCGTAATTATCATCCGTAATGATTTGAATATCTCTTACAGATTTGATTGTTTGAAGTACTTCTTCCATATCATAAGAGTCATCAATTGCTTGACGTGTATATTGAACAAGCGCGGTATTTGAATATCTGATGTTTATCTAAACCCGCTTGATGTCTTCCAAATCATTAGTTGGCCTTGACAGGAATTAATCCCATCGATAAAATAATAATCTTCAGTAGTTGATATATTGGAGAAGTATGCACCAAGATTTCTTGATTTGCAGAAGTCATAACTTGAAGCCCACTGAATAGCACTCAGTACCTGACCTAACTATTGCTAATGCTCAGCATGAAAGAAATTGCAAATTACCTGTTCAACCTTTTCTGAGCATATACTGGTTTATTTAAACTGGCAATTACACCAAAATTCCAGCAGAGAGAAATTCTTCCCTTGAAATTTTTTGTAATCCACTCAACTGAACCTGTTTTTGCTTGGCTTTTCTAATGAGATTGATTCTAATGGATAGTTTTCAATTGTTATGCCTCCAAAATCTCAGTAAAATTTCTTTGATGTAATTGTAGTAATCGTATCCTCAGATATTCCGCTTGTTCAAGCATAGGGATGAATATATCTAAGTATGCATATCCCACTCCACCATTCTTTTTTAATGGTTTTTGTCTTGTAATGTCCATAGACATTAGCAACTGCATATACCCTCTTGAATTAGTGTTTCTACAAATCAACACGCATTTCATCCGGTAGATACTTTGTCTACCTAATCGTATCAAATGCAACATTAAATCCCTTCTTTATGCGTAACGAATCGCATCTAAATCATTTTGTTAAATGAGAAAATTATAACCTTCTTCTGCTGATTAACTCCATTTTCAAGAAGAAATCTACTTGTTCCTTACTGCTGTCTCTAAAGTAGTATGTGTAATGTAATGACTGTATTTGTTCTCTTTGTGCAATTATAGCTGCCTAAATACTTTATGTTCATCTTTGTCCATTCATTCTTACTTGTGCTCTATTTCACCAATTACCTTGCACCTTTTGCAATATCTTCTAACATACCCTTTGCTAGCCTTCCACACTTGCAGTACTTACGCGTAATCAGGCATAAATGGCGTCTTATAGAAACTGTAGAGTTGATGATTTCAACTTCCAACTCATCAAATATTTTTTTTTATTATTCTCCAATCTACACCGATATGATTGTAGAAGTCAATCAACTCCATCGTATACACCTTTTTCATGGATATCTTTTAGTTCATCTATACAATCTAAATGCTCCATTCAATAGGCAATCAGGACTATTTTTACCCGTTGGATAAATCAACTGAGGATGCTCATGTAGTGTAATATTCTGAGCCTCATGTTTATTCACTATAACCTTCCGAAACCATGTTTGGCTTTCTAAAACAACGCCCAACTAGTTCATCTTGAGGAAATTCACTAATTTTCCATCTTCTAACATTACCGCAATTTTTAAAGGAATTGAATTCACATATGTTGGGTGTAACTAACACCAAGCATCGTCGGAATACTAATTGCTGTTGCACCAACCATATTCACATCGCACAACTCTTCTTAGCTTTTCTTGAATCGTTTTGTCCTTTCATCAAAGTGTCCAAAGACACTATCTCCAAATCCTTCCACATCCACTGGGCCTTCTTCTTTTTAGAAATAAGAAAATCTATTGTAGGTAATATTTCAAAACTGTATGCTGTTTTCTTTTCTATCACCGTATATATCTGAAAATCGATTCTTCTACTTTGGGAAATGGATAGTTATCGTTATCTGCAGATGAAATAACAATTTTATGAGCTGAACTATCTTTTTCTAATAATGGTGTGTTTACCTTAACGATTTTCAACACCTCGAAATCTTTTGCAATATTATAACCAAGAGAAGGTTCAACTAATATCACTGTAAAACCTTGAATATAGATTCATATTTTCGGTCGATAAGATAGGAAATAACTGAATAGATTTAAACACATACAGCAGGTGCCAATACAGACCCACCACCATCGATCCCAATTCTATATCATTCATAACAAAAAATACTAATTGGCGTACCAGAAGAAGAACCACTCTATATAATTTCCAGTAATTGGATTTATGAGTTTTAAAATCAATTGTTTTCCACCTTGTGCCATTGCATCAATTGTAAGGAAGTTGATAATTTTGTATCTATCAAATTTTGGAATAAGTATGACTAATATGAAAATCATTTTTCATACCCAACAATAACTGTTCTCTTCAGAAACAGGGAAATGAACGTATAACAGAAGAAAAAGGATTCAAGTTAGTTAAATATTTCATTTCTTCAACTTTCACACTGGTCTTTCTTTTCATAGTGAAAAGTGCGGTACGCGGCAATCAACCTGTAACGTGTCTATGCATAATAACTTATGCAACTGGTGCCAATGTGCAATCAATTGAAGCACTAATAAGACATTTAGTAGATAATGAATAGAATGTACGCCACAGGTCCAACTGCTAATTCCACAATTGGCTTCTTAGAAATACGGTTTAATAGCAAGCACCCATAACGAATAACAATGCACCAAATCCTGTATTACCTACAAATTTAGCTGCCATTGTTTCTGCTGCTACTACAATCAATTAACCGTTAATGTAACCTCAAGAACCTTATTCATTGATGTACTGGATGTGTTCGCTCCATATCCTCTCATTCCTGGGAACTTATCCATACCCCTTTTGCAAATACCATCGATTAATGCAAGTTCAACTACCATAGCCAACTGCACCCAGCAACAACCGCCACGAAATCGATTGCCATGTAACAATAATCCCACAACAAATACAAATGTAGAACCTGGTGCAGGCCCATATACACCGGTAACGATAGCTGTTGTAAATACTAGAGGAATAACAACTAATAGCACGTGCTAACGCAACCATTGCTGCTTTCAGCCCATGGCGACCTTCAGAAACAAGTCCAAAAGAAATTGGATCACCTGCAACGATGCTCTAAAGAAGTAGCCATAGCAACTAATCCACCCATACAGCTTAATAACCACCAGTTAGAGCGAAATTCTCTTAACCTTATCACCAAAATGTAGTAACTGGATGAACTCATTTGCATCGCCTCAGAAATCTTTAACGCCTGTAGCAAATACTAGTAGACAAACCATTACCTGCAAGCATAGCCATACCAAAACGACATTTAAGCAACCTTTGCTTCACCAAGAGCAAACTTACCAAACTTAACTGCTACATTAAGTAAACAACTAATGATTAATCCAGCAACTGCTCCTCTTTGAAGCCATGTTGATAACCAACAGCAACTGCTGGGAAATTGCAAATGCAGCTGTAATATATGAAGATACTCGGATCCTAGATTTTGCCAAGAAGTGAAATGGTAAAGAACAAACAAGTTAACGATAGACTCTAAACCCATAAAATAGCAACGCCGTATGCAGCACCTGGGACTACACTCGATGACCGCAGCCAACAAGAGAATCAGCAGAATGTACCACAATATCTGTTGTTAGTAAAACACAGTGAATTAGAATATTAGGAAGCTAGCGGAGTAGATGTTGGAATAGCAAATCCACCATTACGAAAATCCAAAACCAATCGCAAAAACTCATTGTTGCTAATTTTCTTGAAATTTGTCCATCATAGAATCGTGGACGATTGGGCGGAATCCACTCATTGAATACCGCAATACTCTGTTCGCTAGACAGATGCTAAATGCACCAATAGCGGCCATCACTAAATACCCTCAATATAATTTATCCCCTTTCGTTAATTAGGGTAATATTCTTGGGCTATTCTTTCTCTGAATAGCTTTCAAACCAAACTGGTAAAACCTAGTTCCATATGTTGCGAAGTAAAACCAAATGCAGTTTTCCCTTCATTTACAGCTTGTATAATCTCTTCATCCGATAAAATCTTTCCAGGCATTAGAAATTGTTTTACATGTGCTCTGCTCCGAAGTAGAGCCATTGCCATTGCTACTGCACCACTCGTCCGCCTTGTATTACAAGCACCAATGTAATAATTCAAACTGGTCCTGCTTTCATCAAAATTACAACAGCTATCTTAAATCATACAGCAAGTTCTCACATTTCTTCTCCAAAATATTTTTGACATATAGTCATGAATTCTCTTTGGGCTTATTAATTTTGTCCACCAACAACAATTTTCATAAATTAAATTCTCCTTTTAGCTCTCTTTTGAAGTAAGTTAGCACAAATGCATTACACAAGAACTTTTCTTCACCTCTGAATTGCAGAAGAGGCGTATCACCACCGATGCTAGCATAGACCTGTTTTGCTTCTATTGAATGTATCAAAAATTTTCACTTCACTCTCAAAATGATCATCAAGATGCTCCACTTCCATTTGTCATAATACGTTGTGCTCATATTGCAGAGTATGTGTAGTAAAATACTTCCATCTTTGACTCATCAAAGTGGTATTTCTCTAATGCATCTATAACTTTATTTACATATTGTGCAACATTATCATTGATAACTGCTGCTGATCTTAGTATTTTCTATTCTATCCTTTAACATCTTTATCTCCATTATACAGAATATTGTATATTGATATTTCAATAATACCTACAATTTGCTTTTATAGTCAACTATTATATAAGGAACATGCTACGAACATATTTAACGCATACCTTCATCAATACCATATATTCTTTCAAGAAGAATTCTTCATAGCTAGAGTATTTATCAATATACCATCAAGCATTTCCCTACCCATCTGTTCATCTACACCTGCTTCCATCATGATGATTCGTTTAAGTGTCGGTTCCTTCTTGATTGCACATTGATTGTTTTCAGTGCCTTTTTCAATACGTTCATAATAAGCCTGATTAGATAATAGATAGTCCTCCATAATATCTTCTATAGATACACCTAGTAATAAATACATAAGAGCTGCGATACATCTGTTTCCTATCCTTCCCAGTAGCACAATGAAATAGTATTGAAATTCTATATTCTGTTTCATCATTTCAATGATAAACATGAAACCTTCATTCCTAAACATCATATCCCGATATAACTGAGCCATATGTTTATGCAATGTTTCTTGATCACTATCATCTGAAATGATCATCTTATGAATCCCATACGGTGAGAAATCTACACCCTCCCCATTACGGTCACGCATTCCACTTACTCTATAATTTTCAATTCCTTCAATAACTGGGTCCGGATCATCAAATGCTTCATATGATGTACGCAAATCTAATACCGTTTTAATCCCTAAATCTTGTAAATGATGTAATTCTTCTTCATTCATCCACCCTAGGTAACAACTACGATATAACAGTCCTGTTCTAACCTTTTTACCATCTTGGGTAAAATAACCACCTAAATCTCTAAAATTACAGATACGACGAAACTTTTCATCTTGTATTCTCATAATATATTACCTAATAACTTGGTGTTACAATTCCATCTAGAACAAGATTTTGAATCGTTAAGGTTTCTTTTTACATCAAGCATCTGACGTAATAATTCAGTCATTTCAGGTGATTTACCATTTGTTACAATAACTGCATTTGTATCATCATTATCATCAATTGTAACTTTTACGTAATTTATTTTTGACATCTTATCAATGATTTCATCTTCATTCCAAACAGCCGCATCAATCTCACCATTTTGAACAAGTCGCAGTAAATTGTTTGATTCAACAGGAATAAATTCAACCTTTTTCATTCCACATGCACGCTTTGTAATATCACTTTGATCAATTGAGTCACGATCGATACCAATTCGCATACCATCCTGAATATCTTTTTATATGTGAATCATGGAATACGATAACATGCGACGAACAATAGTACCTTCTCCAAATTCACATACAATATCAATTTGACCTTTATGCGCATCTAAAAACTCTTTCTGCTGCGTATTTCGACACAACCGCAAAATTATAACGATTCTCTAAGATCATTGCGATTCGATTCTTAGCACCTCTCATATACGAAAGTGTCATTGGGATACCATGTTTTATTTTCCATGGTTGTTATAATGCCTGTTGCTAGTCCTTCATATTTTCTAGAATATGGTAATGGCATAGCACCTACCAGTAAATTAATGCCTGCAAGTTCAAGTAGAATCTTATCATTCTTTTTCAATTACATAAGATCCTAGTGTCCTTTACTTTACAATATGAATCGCATTATTATTCTGCAAGGTCTTAAAAGCGCAGATTGTGCAGTACCTCTTGAAATATTCAGTTTCTCACTTAACTCTGTAACAGTTGGTGTCCTATCCCCAACTTTATATTTTATAAGGGCTTTTTGCAAGACTTAGTACTGCAAGTCCATTTTTGCTCATTAGCTGATTATTATAGTCCATAGTTTAACTCCTATGATTATTATAGGATGAATATTCATTTTTGAATATTCAATGTACATTAAATTTTTATAAAATTATTTCATAAATGTTGTTTTTCTAGTGATACAATATACATATAGTAGATTTATTTAGGCATACTTCATAATTAATAGAAAGTGAGAGTACGAATATGTTTGTCGATAATAAATTTTTATAATCATGTGAATCAGATTCGGAAGAAGAGTATTTGGAAGTACTTTTTCTTTTGTATTTATTTTTACAATTATTAATCTCTATTCTCTCTGATTTCCCGGCCATTCAGATGATTTTTAACTGGTAATATCAGTCCACTTAATCTTTTTTCGAAGTAGTACAATCAAGTTTCCTTCTATCATTTATTAGTTCAATTATAATGCAGTTTTTTCATGCTTCTAATCCTCATGCAAATTTATAGAATTGCACAAGGCTCTTATACCAAACTAATTGATCTCTTTGAACCCGTAAAGGAGAAATGGCTAATTATCTTATGTATCTCTTTCTTTTATAGCATTCTTAGATAATTTATTTACGTACTATATCTCCACATATATTTTTATTGATGTTTTCAAAATTAGTACTTTTACTATTTAACAATTTCTTTATTGCATTTATGATTCATACTTACCCACCACACGCATATCAAGACGCAATCAGACATAGTATAAAAGAGGCTATTGATTCATTTAAAGATATGATTAAAATGGATATTCACTACATCTGGATATGCTTAGCAGCCTTTCTCTTTACCCTAGTTATCATATTCCCTATTATATTCCCTATTATAAAACCATCTTTGGTGGTACAGCTCTAACCTCTATAGTTACACTTGAAGACCCTAGTTCTTTATATAACAATCACTAAATCAATGATTCCATTAATTACCGCAATGTTTATTCCTTTCATGTATTGTGCTAATCTTACACGATACAGAGTATTCTGTGCCTATTATGCACATGCGCTATACTATTTCTATAAGTATGTAGAAATAAAACCAGACGAATCAGAAACACTTACACAGTCTACTGAATCAACATATAAGATTGATAAAAATGAAGATGCTTAAAGCTTTTTATAGCATCTTTCATTTATATTTTTATAATAATGGTGCAATAACTCACAAACTACCAATAAATAATCTACGTAATAATCCATCCTTAATTTCACCCTTTTGAACCTCGGTGCGACTTACTGATAGTATCTCAATATCATCACGTGCATCTGGTACTTTCTTAGAACCGTAGAGGTATGTACCATTTTCAAAATGTATATAGAGAGCGATAATCAAGATTAATTGTACCAACAGTCGCAACTATATCATCACTCACAAATGCCACTTTTCCATGAATAAAAGCCTGGTGTACTCATAGATTTTTACGCCACCATCGATCAGATTGCGATAGAAACGATCTCGCAATATTCCAAACGATCTTCTTTATCTGGAATCCCTGGCGTAATAATACGTACACATCTACACCACGTTTAGCTGCTACATTAATGCATTTTCTAATTCAGTATCAATAATTAAATATGAGTGTCAAATGTATACATACCATTGGCATGATTCAATATATTCATATAGACATTCGTGCCCTGTGTTTTCTCATCAAATGGTGTTTTCACCATATGGGGAAATATAGCCATCTAAATGCTGTGTAACAGAGTCTAGCTTAAAGACTGTATAATCATCATCAGTTTTTACGAATCGCATTCCAGTTTTGTTAAGAAGAGTACAGTATAGGACCAAAACTGCTTCACCCTTAGCTCGAATTACATTATCTTTCCAGTGGCCAAAAGACCATCTTCTGATTGATGTATTCATCTGCTAAATTCATACCACAGAGAATGCTACTGTGCCATCAATAACCATTATCTTACAGATGGTCACGATGATTCATAACTGCACCTAAGAATGGATTAATCTTGTTGTAGCGTACACTCCGATTCCTTCACTTTCAAGCATATTTGCATAGCTTGTTGGAAGAGAGTGAGTGTACCCATATCATCATACATTACACAGTACATCTAAGCCTTGAGCAACTTTTTCTTTCAGGATTGTATGCATACCTTCCCAAAGGTTTCCTTTTTCAATTGTAAAGTACTCTAAGAAGATAAATTTCTTTTGCCTTCTTCTATTTCCTCTAGCATTACAGGATAACCAATATCTCCAAGAGGATAATAATCAAAATCAGAATTGCGATAGATTGGATACCCTTCAGTCTTAGATAAATAAGTGAAAAATCGCCCTTCATCTGAGGTGCCATATCTACTAACTCTTTTAAAACTGTTTCATCTTGAACATAGTATTTCTTGGAATCGGCTGTACTTTTAATTAGTTCTCTAAAAGTTTTAGATGTATTAAATTTGTTCCAACAATAGGAACAATGCTGACCAGGATCTGAATAATATAATTAATAAAATCCATAACATGTCTGCAGATAAATGACGTGAATTATTAATATTGATAACAACTATCATGCTAGTAATCTAGTATCTATCCATACAAAATTCGCTGTATAAAAATAGATTACGTACTATTATTGCTTTCCAAAAATTAAACCATTGCAATGGGTCAAACCGAAAGACTTTTTCACTCATACATTCCCTCACCAAATCTATGTTTCAAAATATACCATTATGCATCACGATAGTCAATGCTTCATAATATTTGTAACATTCACAAACTGCCCTATGATTTTCCTGTAAATTAGACTAATATTTTATATCTTGTATGAACAGACAATTTATTTACATTTTTCGGTTGAAAAGGTTGTAAAAAGCCAATATTAAGAGAAAATTATATGCGGAAAGTGTGAAAAGGAGTTAATACCATGATTCAATCAACAGAAATTAAACCAGGTCAGTGTTTCGTTTGGGAAGGTGATTTATACCAAGCAATCTACAGTTGACCGTAATAAGACAGCTATGGCTAAGATGAAGGTCGCTGTTAAAGTTAAGAAACCCAAGAACAGGAGTTGTTATGAACTTAGCTAATTGGTTCCTGACCTGTAGAAGAAGCTTTTCATCGATAAGAGAGAAATGCAGTACCTCTATAACGATGGTGCAAACTTAATCTTCATGGATACAGAAACATATGAACAGATCGAAATTCCAGCAAGTCGCTTTAGACTGGGAAAAGAACTTCCTTAAGGAATCTTCAATGGTAAACATTCAGGTTTATAACGGAGAAATCTTTAGGTGTACAGTTACCAGATAAGGTTAACTTACAGGTTACAGAGTGCGAAGTTGCAGTTAAGGGTAACACAGCAACATCTGCTACAAAAGAACGCTACTGTAGAAACTGGCTTAAATGTTCGTGTACCATTATTCATCAACGAAGGAGAAGTAATCGAAAATCTCTACAGCTGATGGTAAAGTACCTGGACGTGCGTAATCATTAAAATAAGCTATAGACATTTTATGTCATAGCCTTTTATTTTCTTAGACTGAAATACCCCTGCTGTATCTTTGCGAATGACTTTTCAAAACGCTCAACATCCCAAGTAACTGGTGTAGGATATGTAGGGATTTCCCTTCCTTCTCTGCACCAGTAGCAAGATAATGTATATCTGAATCCTGTATCTCTGGTATTGATGTTGGAATGCCTAATGCTTCGGTTTATTTCTTTTAGTTTTTGATAAAATATTCTGCCTTCTGTTGATCTGTAGTGACCAGCAATGCCTACGATATCCGCAATATGAGCTAGTTTCTTTGTGATTGTGTCCCCATATTCTTCCAATACAATCGGTAAAAATAATGGCATTGATCATACCATGTTGTAAATGATACATACCCCAATACCATGTCTATTGCATGTACGTAGTCAATATAGTTATTGGTAATCGCTACGCCAGCTTTATAAGAGGCTTCTAAGAGTTCTAAACGATATGTTATGTTTGAGCCATCTTCAAAACTAGGAATTAAATATTGGAAAATAGACTGAATGGCCTCTAGCGCATACTCATTTGTCTTACGATTATTAAAATGATTGATATACGCTTCTACTGCATGTGTCAATGCATCCATACCTGTATAAGCTGTCATCTTAGGTGGTAATGTAGTCAAAAAGTGAAGCATCCAAAACGGCATACTTTGGGAATGAGAAATAAATGACTTAGCGCATACTTACGCTTTCTAATTGGATCGTAATAACGGCACCAGCAGTTACTTCAGAACCTGTACCAGCAGTCGTCGGTACAGCGACAAAAAATGGTAATGTTTTAGATACTCTTCCTGTCTCTAATACTGTCTTTACATCAAGATGACTACTTTGTACACAAGCTAGTGCAGCTTTTGAGCAATCAATGACAGAACCCCCACCGATTGCGATGAGTCCTTGACAACCTTCATTTATATAATATTCCTTTAAATTTTTCGACATCCGAAAATCTCTGGATCTGGCCTTTACGTCATGAAAGATACTATAAGTGATATTACTTTTGATCTAATCTTTCGAAAAAATGGTTGTAATGTTCCTCTCTTGATAAATCCAGCTGTCGTAACAACCATATACTCGACTAAGATGCTTTTTCTTTTAAAAACATCCACTAAATCTAATAATGCATGTTCACCTTTTTATCATCTTAGGCTGTAAGTTTAGCTGTATTTTTTTGTATCGGACTAAAGAGTGCCTGTCTAGTTCTTAAGAAAAATGTTTCATATATGCCTCACTTTGCTTTTAGTATAACACCATGAATATGCAAACTAGAAAAAAACATACCCTCTAAATGAAGAGGATATGTCTTTTAGTTATTTTATTATTCAGAAGTTTCTTCGTCTTGAACTCTCTTCTTGAATAAGAGTCTGTTATAACGCTTTTCAGCATCCTTACGAGCCTTCTCGAATAACTTATCTGCTTCTTCTTGGCCTAATACCTTAGGGTAAGTTGAAGTAACGAGCTTCGTTGAGTAAGAACTCATTGAACTTGAGAAAGTCTGGTGTACGAGAGTCAATCTGTAATGGCTTCTCAAGTCTTGGGTCAAAGCGGTATAGAACTGTGTAACCACAAGCAACCGCATTCTTCTGAACGTTAGGCATGTTAGTCAATCCACCCTTAATACCGTGCTCTAAGCATGGTGAGTAAGCGATGATAATTGATGGTCCCTTATAACTTTCAGCTTCCTTGAATGCCTTGATTGTCTGTGACTGGTTAGCACCCATAGATACCTGTGCAACATAAGCTGTACCGTATTCCATGAAAGATCTGACCAATATCCTTCTTAGCACCTTGCTTACCACCGGAAGCAAACTTCGCGATTGATGAAGCCTGAGATGACTTAGAAGACTGTCCACCTGTGTTGGAGTAAACTTCGAGTATCAAGTACTAATACGTTTACATCTAGGTTATTCGCCATTACGTGGTCTAATCCACCGTAACCAATATCGTAAGCCCATCCGTCACCACCGATGATCCAAACAGACTTAGAAACAAGATCTCTTTCAAGTTTGAGTAATTCCTTAACCTCTTGGTTAGAAGAAGCCTTAACCTGTTCAACTAACTTGTTAACGATTGTTCTTTGAACATCACGATCGTCATTAGCAGCGATATAAGCTTCGAATGATGCCTTCAAGTCAGCTTCAACCTTATCAAGGTTGTCTTCCATAATCTTGAGGATACGAGCACTCTTGTATGACTGAGCAATTGCCATACCATAACCGTATTCAGCGTTGTCTTCGAATAATGAGTTAGCCCAAGCAACACCTTCACCATTTTCATCCTGTACGAATGGGTTTGTTGGAGTAGCAGAGCAGTAAATCATTGAGCAACCTGTAGCGTTAGCAACTAACATATCGTTACCGAATAACTGAGAAGCTAAACGGTAGTAAGGAGCTTCACCACATCCTGGGCAGCAACCAGATACTTCGAAGTAAGGCATCATCAAGGAGATACCACCTTCAGTATTACTGTTACCATATTCCTTCTTATATGTAGTGTGCTTGTATAGATAATCAGCTACTGGCTCTTGACCTAACTGAGTCTTAACGTCAGCTGGTGATAATGCCTTAGTAGGACATACTGTGATACATACACCACAGCCTACACAGTTCTGTGTAGAAACTTGGATTCTGAACTTGAGGTTAGCTTCCTTAGCTCCCTTATATGCAGGAGAAGGATCCTTCAATGTTAATTCAACGTTGTTTTCAGCAGCAATCTTTTGTGCAGTAGCAACTTCTTCTTCATCCATTAAGAATGAACGGATTGTAGCGTGAGGACATGCAAATCCACACTTACCACACTGGATACACTTATCAGCTTCCCATTCAGGAACTAATGTAGCGATTGTTCTCTTTTCCTTGAATGCAACATTAGGATTTAACGTACCATCTGTTACACCGAAGTTTAAGAATGAAGATACTGGCATATCCTGACCCTGTAAGTGGTTGATTGGTGTTACATATTCATCATAGTACGCATCACCAGTTGTACCCTTAACAGACTTATCGAATTGTAAGTCAGCCCATGCTGGATCTACAGTTGCTTCAACGATTCCTGAAGCACCTGTTTCAATAGCTAAGATATTCTTGTCTACAACATCCTGTCCCTTACGAGCATATGTATGACGAGCAGAATCCTTCATTAATTCTAAGGATGTGCTATATGGCATAATCTGTTCATTTAGACGGAAGAAGGCTGCCTGTAAGATTGTATTTGTGAAACGTCCCATTCCAGTATCTTGCGCAATCTTAGTTGCGTTAATGATATAGAACTTCGCATGACGTCTAGCAAGTCTTGCTAAGATACGGTTAGGTAATCTATCTGCAATCTCTTCTGCTGGGATAGTTGTGTTAAGTAAGAATGTTCCGCCTTCCCTTAAGGTCACGAACCATATCAAACTGGAAGCAGTAACTATCTAATGAACAAGAGATAAAGTCAGCCTTATCAATGTAGTATGGGCTATGAATTGGGCTCTTACCAAATCTTAAGTGAGAACGTGTTACACCACCAGACTTCTTTGAGTCATATGCAAAGTAAGCCTGTGAGTAAAGATCTGTATTGTTACCAATAATCTTAACTGTTGACTTGTTAGCACCTACAGTACCATCAGAACCTAAACCATAGAAAATACATGATGTATAGTCTGCATCTACTGTGATATCAACTGGTTCAATAGAAAGATTTGTAACGTCATCTTCAATACCAATTGTGAACTCTTCCTTTGGAGAATCCTTCTTTAATTCTTCAAATAAGCCATTGATATGAGATGGGTTTGTATCCTTAGAAGATAGACCATAACGTCCACCAATGATTGTTAGATCCTTAAGATCACGTAAAGCATATACAACATCTAAGAATAATGGTTCACGAGCACCCTGTTCCTTTGTACGGTCTAATACAGCAATCTTCTTAACAGTTGCTGGAAGAACAGACTTCAAGAATTCAACAGAGAATGGGCGGTATAAGTAAACTTTAATTAAACCTACTTTTTCACCTCTCTTAACGAGTGTGTTAATTGTTTCTGTAATTGTATCTGTTACAGAACCCATAGCGATAATGATACGTTCAGCATCAGGAGCACCTACATATGTAAATGGTGCATAGTGACGTCCTGTATGCTCAGAAATCTTCTTCATATAATCAGCTACTACAGCTGGAATATTTGCGAAGTGGTTATTTTGAGCTTCGGCAGCCTGGAAGAAGATATCATCGTTCTGTGTACCACCACGAACAACTGGGTTTGTGTGTGGGTTTAGTGCTAATGCACGGAACTCTTCTAACTTTCTCTTGGTTGATTAAAGCTTCTTAAGTAGTCATAGTCCATCACTTCAATCTTATCGATTTCGTGTGATGTGCGGAAACCATCAAAGAAATGCATTACTGGTACACGTTGGTCAATTGCGACTAGGTGTGCAACACCAGCAAGATCCATACAGTCCTGTACGGAGTGGGAACACATCTGAACAATACCTGTTTGGCGACAAGCATAAATATCAGAGTGATCACCGAAGATACTTAATGTGTGTGTAGCTAAAGTACGAGCTGCTACGTGGATAACTCCTGGTAACATTTCACCCTTTTAACTTGTAAATATTTGGGATCATTAATAATAGACCCTGTGAAGCTGTAAATGTTGTAGCTAAAGAACCAGCCTGTAATGCACCGTGGATTGCTCCGGCAGCACCACCTTCAGACTGCATTTCCACAACCTTAACACGATCTCCAAACACGTTCTTACGACCTGCTGTTGACCATGCATCAACATTTTCCGCCATAGGCGATGACGGTGTAATTGGATAAATACCGGCTACTTCCGTAAAGCATACGCGGCGTGGGCAGTTGCGGTATTACCATCCATAGCTTCGAAAAACTTTTTTTGTTTTCAGTACTCATATGTCCTCCTTCATAATACCTTTATATATTATAAAGACTAAAACACATGAAATAATAGACATTTGCGCAATAAATACACTATTCTCCGCTATTTTTTTCCATGATTTTTTTGACAACGAAAAACAATCGACTAACATTGTTTTATAAATAACCTATCATTTGTTTATTTCTATGTCACTGTATACATAAAAAGAAGTCCTAAGACTTCTTTTTATTGATTCATAGATTTCATAACGGAACGAATCTGTGCCTCACTTGGCTTACGTCCCATTTGCATAAACATTGCACGAACCATCTTCTCATTGATTGGTGGATTTTTCCTTAAGCTGCTTCTCGAAATATTTTCTTGTTAAGAAGAATGTTACGATTGCACCAATTAATCCACCAGCAATGAAGAATCCTAATGAACTCCAAAATTCCATAACTTACACCACCTATTCTTCATGTACCTTGTTATTTTAACGTGTTTTGTACATGCTTGCAACGGCTAAAACTGTGTTTTATTTAGCCGCATCTTTTGCAGTTGCCAATTTGATTAAATCAGCGTAGATGTTATAAATCTTTTTATACTGTTCTTCTGTCATTTCTGGATTTACATCGATGTCATAATCTTCCAAAATACCAACATGGAAATCTACAACTGCACCATCTTTGACTGCCATAACATCAGGAATATAGAGAGATGTTCCACCCTTTGGATTCTCTAAGTATGTTTTTGTCAATAAACTCTTCAACCTTTTCACGATACTGCATAAACTCTTCATCTGTCTTGTAGAACTTTCTACTTACGTCTACATAATACACAGTTACCCCAGCATCCTTTGCAGCTTGATTTAATACTGCAAATGCCTTTTGACTATAACGTGAGTCAGGTTTCGCAAATACCATTACACCTGAATATTTATTTTCAAAGAATGTAATAGCGGATGGTAATGAAATCTCCTTAATGGATGGATTCTTGTCTGTAATCTCTGTAAACTGTGAGATAGAACCATCTGTTACATAGTCTAATTTGTATTGTTCCTTTGAGTGCAACCAAGCATGAATGCACATAGAACAAGCATCATTAACTTCTTCATCATTGAATTCCTCCTTCAACACCTTCTATTCTATCAAAAAGCCAGTTTTGATAACTGACTTAATCTAAACTTAAGACCGAAGGTAGATATAGTTCCCTCTTCTGTAGAGGTGGGTACTCTTGGTAAAACTTCTGGATCCTCGCTCGTAACGAGTTTTCACTCCATCTTACGCAATCAGAGTTCCCTTATATCATATTGTAGGAAAAATATGTTCCCTCCGGCACATGTATTATAGCACCAGAGGAAATAAGAATAGTCTTGACACTTTTTATTTTTCTTGCTTTGAAATTTCGATACCTAAAATATCTAGTTGTTTCTTATCAACAACATTTGGTGCCTCACTCATTAAGTCAAAGGAACTATTTGTTGTTGGGAACGCTACTACGTCACGGATGTTATCTGTGCCAGCTAATACCATGATTAAACGTTCTAGACCAATACCTACACCACCATGTGGAGGTGTTCCATAGCGGAAAGAATCTAAGAAGAAACCAAAGCGAGCCTTTGCATCTTCGAGTGATAGTCCAATCGCTTCAAATACCTTAGCCTGTAATTCTTGACTATGAATACGAATAGAACCAGATAATAGTTCATATCCATTTAATACTAAGTCATAAGCACGTGAAGAAACATGTCCTGGATCAGTGAATAGTTTATCTACATCTTCTTCCTTTGGTGCTGTAAATGGATGGTGTGCTGCTACCCAGCGTTCATCTTCTTCGCTGTATTCGAACATTGGGAAATCAGTTACCCAAAAGGAACTTGTAAGTAGCTTCACTTGGGATAAGATTCAACTCATGACCTAAACGTACACGTAGTGCACCTAAAGATGCCTGTACAATTCTTTGCACTATCCGCAATCACTAGTACTAAGTCATTATTAACAAGACCTAGCTTCTCTACTAGCTTCGCCTTTTCTTCTTCACTCAACACCTTTAGCGATAGAACCTGTTAATACATCATTTTCCATCTTGAGGTATGCAAGTGCCTTTGCTTTAAAAGCCATGTTTTTACAAAGTCTTGTAATTGATCTCAGACCCTTACGACTATACTTATCTGCCGCATTTTCAAACTTCACACAGTTGATGATTCCACCATTTTCAATTGTATTCTTGAATACCTGGAATTCTGTATTTTCAAATACAGCAGTAATATCCTGAATTTCATTACCAAAACGCATATCTGGCTTGTCTGTACCAAAGCGTCTCATACATTCTGCCCATGGTACACGCACAAAATGATCTTCTAATGTATAGTTCTTTGTTTCCTTGAAGATGTTTTGCATTAAGTCTTCAACAACCGCAAAGATTGTATCTTCATCACCAAAGCTCATTTCGATATCAATCTGTGTAAATTCAGGCTGACGGTCTGCACGTAAGTCTTCATCACGGAAACATCTAGCAATTTGGAAGTACTTTTCCATACCACCAATCATCAATAACTGCTTATAAATCTGTGGTGATTGTGGAAGTGCCCAGAACTTACCGTTATAGATACGAGATGGAACAAGATAGTCTCGTGCACCTTCTGGTGTACTTCTTGCCAGAATTGGTGTTTCAATTTCTACGAAACCTTGTTTATCCAACACATTTCTAGCAACCATGCATACCTTATGACGTAAAATCATATTCTGCTGTAATACAGAACGACGTAAGTCGAGATAACGATATTTCAAACGTGTATCTTCACTTGTATCAGTATCATCCGCAATTGTAATCGGTGCTGTTTCTGCACTGTTAACGATGTTGACAGATTCAACATGAATTTCAATTTCACCTGTGGCAATCTTTGGATTAGCATCCTTACGCTTTTCAACTGTACCTGTCACCTGCAAGATATATTCATTGCGAACATCCTTTACAGCATCCGCAATACTTTCATCAAATGTTAACTGTACGATACCACTACGGTCGCGTAAATCAATAAATACAAGTGATCCTAGAATTACGACGCTTTAGCAACCCAGCCAACTAACGTAACTTTTTCGCCAGCATTCGCTAAGCGTAAAGTACCATTTTCATGTGTTCTTTCCATTACTTATTCTCCCATTGTTTGAGTGTCTCTAATAATTCATCTTGTTTGATTGTTACCTGTGATTTATCAGAGATATTCTTTACATTCATTGTATTGTTCTTAACTTCATCTTCACCAAGAATCACTACATATCTTGCATTGTTACGATCAACACTCTTAAACTGTGCCTTTGAGTGATCGCTGCACAAGATTGGCTTCTGCACTATATCCAGCATGACGTAACTGTTGCACTGTCTTTAAGACAGATGCTCCTACATCACCTAAACCGATAACATACACATCACATGGATTTTCATCACCAAAGTCATGTCCTTCCTCAGCAGCTAAGTTAATTAAGCGTTCCATACCAATCGCAAAACCAATTCCTGACATCTCAGGTCCACCATAATACTCTACAAAGTGGTCATAACGTCCACCCGCAAAGATGGTTGCTTGTGCACCACTATCTGGTCTTGTGGATACAACTTCAAATACTGTATGTGTATAGTAATCAAGACCTCTTACAAGGTGATCGTCCACTTCATATGGAATCTCTAGTGCATCTAAACATGCAAGAACACGGTTGAAGTATTCCTTAGATTCTTCATTCAAGTAATCCGCAAGCTTTGGTGCTGTATGCATGCATTCTTTATCATGGTCTACTTTACAGTCTAAAATACGCAGAGGATTTTGTTCATAACGACGATGACAATCTCCACATAACTCTTCAAGATGTGGTTTGAAGTATTCCTTTAAAGCTGTACGATAGGCAGTTCTAGATGCATCATCACCAAGTGTATTGATACATACCTTAATACTGAGATACCCATCTGTTTTTACAATGTCATATCCTAGTGCAATTGTTTCCGCATCTAATTCTGGAGATTTAGCACCGATATTTTCAATACCAAACTGTGTAAACTGTCTCTGTCTTCCCTTTTGTGGATTTTCATGACGGAACATCGCACCAAGATAATAGAATCTACCAGGCATCTCCATAGAGCCATATAGCTTATGTTGATCAAATGCACGGATAACACCTGCAGTTCCTTCAGGTCTTAATGTATAAGAATCATCGTGCATTTCAAATGTGTACATTTCCTTGTTGACCATGTCACTGGAGTCATTTTCACGCTTAAATACTTTTGTTTCTTCAAAGTATGGTGTACGAATTTCACGGTAACGATAACGCTTCGTTGTTTCACGAATGACTTCTTCTGCGTGATGCCAACGATTCATCTCATCTGGTAAAATGTCGTAAGTTCCTCGTGGTGTTTGATAACTCATAGTTTTTCCTCCTTAAACAAATATAAAAGCGTCCCTATCCAAGGACGCTTTGTGCGCGGTACCACCTTAGTTCATGATTTCTCATGCGCTCTTTCCGTAACGTGGAATACGTTTATCCCTACTATTTTCAGGATACCTTCTCCAGAGTGTCAATCCTGTAAGAATCCGCCAATGCTTTCACCATACCATTGTCGCTCTATCGTCTTCTAACAAGAACTCTCTTTCTTTGAATTTAGTTGTATTATAGCCTTTACGCTTACTTTTCTCAAGTGCTTTCTTAATGTGTTGTACGATCGACGCTAAGCACAGATTCGACTTTACGAATATTCGCAAAGACGTTATTCATCTGCTCTAAATTCTTTAATCGCATTGATACTTTTAACCGTTGAAGTTAATGTTTCATGATTCACCGTTACATTGATTGAATCAAGTTGTACTTTTACATTGAGAGATTGTATTTACAATATCTGTAAGTAAGTGTGGACGATCATTACAGATGATACTGAGATCGCAATCATACATGCGATCGACATCTGCATCTTCCCACATTACATGAATGAGTTTTGTTTTCTCATTTCTAATATTAGGACAATCTACACGGTGTACTTTAACACCTTCATTTCGCGTGATATAGCCGATGATTTCATCACCATAAATTGGCAAACAACAATGCGCTAGTGACATCTTCATCGATTCAACACCAGGTACGACTAGTCCTGATTTAGAAACACGGTGTACTGTCTCTTTATTGAGTACACGTGATAAATTTCCATCTTCTGTTGAACGTTGTTTTACATTTGTTAAACGTTCAGCAGCTAAAGATGGGTTGATCGACTTCACCGCAATTGCATACATGAAATCATTGTAGTTAGATACTTGGAACCCAGTTGAGATACTATCAATCTTTTTGCGATCCATAAATTCCTTTGGATCAGCACCGCGTTTACGAAGTTCTTCTATCAGAATCTTTTCGCCTTCTTCAATCTTCTCTTCACGTTTCTCTGATTCCTTCTTTAAGAAATATGCACGGATCTTATTTCGAGCTTGTGCTGTCTTAACAATCTTAAGCCAATCTTCAGATGGACCTGTACCCTTTAATGTCTTGATATTTACAACATCACCAGTATGTAGTTCTGTTGTCAGCGGGACAATCGCATCATTCACAATCGCTCCGACCATTGTATGCCCAACATCCGTATGAATACGATAGGCAAAGTCAATTGGTGTAGCACCGGCTGGAAGGTCGATGACTCTTCCTTTAGGTGTCATTACATATACATTGGCCTCAAAGACATCCTTCTGCAATAGCTCCATGTAATCTGTCGCAGATGTGTTGGTTTCACTTTCACTATACAGCGCAAAAATCTCTAAACCAAGTTAGTTTATCTTCAATTTCCTTTTGTTCGGCTTTAGCGTCATAGCGAGAACCTTCTTTATAACGCCAATGCGCCGCAATACCTTGTTCCGCAATCGCATCCATGTCTTCTGTACGAATCTGTACTTCGAAGATCTTCGCATCTTCACCAAGAATCGTTGTATGTAAAGACTGATACATGTTTGGTTTTGGTACAGCGATATAATCTTTTAATCTTCCTGGAATTGGCTTGTATTTTGCATGAATATATCCAAGGATTTCATAACAATTTAATTCAGTCTGTGATATAACACGAATCGCCAATAAGTCTAAAATCTCATCAAAACGTTTGTGTTTATGTACCATCTTCTTATAAATGGAATATAGATGTTTCGAACGACCAAAGATACGGAATTGAATTTTATGACTTGTTAACATTTCAGAAATATCTTTAATCATCTTATTCACAGCCGCATCACGTTCTGCCTTTTTCGTTTCTACTAGATGAGCAATATGATAGTACTCTTCTGGCATTAAGTAATAGAAAGCACAAATCTTCTAATTCATTCTTAATAGAACTAATACCTAAACGATGAGCAATTGGTGCATATACATCTAACGTCTCTGCCGCAATTCTCTTTTGAGAAGCTTCAGACTGAAACTGTAATGTACGCATATTATGCAGTCTATCTACTAGTTTAATGATAATGACTCGAATATCTTTTGCCATCGCAATAAATAGCTTACGATGATTGGCTGCTTGATACTCTGGATCATCTTTACCTTTAAAGTTCAAATTACCAATCTTCGTAACAGCTTCAACTAGACTTGCAATTTCATCATCAAAGTCTTGAGCCAACTCTTCACGTGTAATATTGCAGTCTTCAATCACATCGTGCAAGAAACCTGCCGCAATCGTCTTTGGACCGACACGTAGTGTCGTAAGAATATATGCTACATTTACAAGGTGTACAAAATATGGCTCACCACTCTTGCGGAACATGCCTGCATGTTTTTCAGAAGCATCAAAGCCGCCTTTTCAATAAGAGCTAGATTTTCAGGCAAATGAATATAATTTACCTGCCTCTTTCATCACATCTGATACTGTTGGATTTTTACGTTCAGCCATATTTTCACCTCCTACTATTTTGCAAAAAATCGAAGATTACTCTTCGATTCTATTTTATTTGTCGCTTAGGCGAGTCATTGCATAGATGTCATAGCCTTCAAGCGCTTTACGTCCATCCATTCCTTCACCAAATAATTCGATAACAAACGCAAAACCAGCTACGACACCACCCTAATTGTTCAATCATCTTTGCAGTAGCCTTTGCTGTTCCACCAGTCGCTAATAAGTCATCAATAATAACAACACGCTGACCTGGCTTGATTGCATCTTTGTGCATGTGTACTTCATTAGAACCATATTCTAATTCATACTTACAGCTAATTGTTTTCACGAGGAAGCTTTACCTGGCTTACGAACAGGCACAAAACCCAATCCAAGTTCAACCGCAACTGGACAGCCAAAAATAAACCCTCTACTTTCTGGACCAACAATCATATCTGCGTTAACGCTCTTTGCGTATTCACATAATCGATTTGTTACTTCTCTAAACGCTTCAGCGTTTTCTAGAATTGGTGTAATGTCTCTAAAAAGAATTCCTTTGATTGGAAAGTCTCTTACAGACGCAATGTAATCTTCAATTTTTAATGCCATGATAAATCCCCTCCTGTGCGGATAAAATAATTTTTGTAATATGCATTCTTTAGTATAGCAGATTCAGACAATATCTTCGAGTATCATTTGACAGGTTGTACGATTACGCCACCTATTAATGGATAACTTACCAATCAAACGTTTTTGGTAAGATTGGTGCAGTTAGATTTCTGCTCTTGTAGAGTACTGCTTCAAAGCCACCACTGCTATTTGCGATAAGGTATTTCACCATCTTCGCAGTTTCTTTACGCTCTACAACATTCATTCCTTCGAGCGCAAAATTTGGTTCAATCATCTCTTTTGGATATGGTGTAAAGCAATCAATATCAATGATGTTATTAAAGTTAATATCTTCTACATCAATCCGAATCGCATCCTGTACTGGTTCAATATATTCATACCCAGTTTCAGCCATCTTTTCTTGGGCATGTTGATAGAATTCTTCAAACTTATCTATAGGTACTGAAAATACCAACCGCTTGTTCATGACCACCAAAAAGCTGCTAAATTTTTCAAAAATCTTTAAAGAAATCAAAAAGATTAAATCCTGGTACACTTCTACCACTACCCTTGATCGTATCATGGCTCTTAGCCATGACAAGCACTGGTCGATGTAGTTGTGAAACGATACGTCCTGCTACAAGACCTGATACTCCTTCATGGAAATCTTCTTGATATAAGATTGAAACTTCTCATCCGCAATCATATTAATTGCAGTCTCACTGATTGAAGAACTGATTTCTTTTCTCTTTTCATTAATCTGATTTACTTGCGCAGCATAGTGAGCAATCTGTTCTTCATTATTTGAAAGTAAGAATGGAATCATCGTATTGACATTCACAATGATCACTCATACGTCCAAGACTATTGAGCTTTTGGCACGATTGAGAAATGAAATAGAAGTCATATCAACTCCACTACCTGGATTTAAAAGACTGATCAAACTACGAGGTCTACCCTGCTTTTAACACAGCTAGTCCACGCTTTACGATACGTCTTGTTTCTTTCCATAGAGGCATGACATCCGCAATTGCCGCAACACACGCAAACGCTGTTTGAATATCATTATCCCCAATCAGATTGCGTGCAATCTGTAAAGCAACACCTGCACCAGAAAGATAACAATACTCACTTTCCATATAGTTTGGATGAACCACGTATGGAGTTTCTATCTCTTCATCAATCTGGTGATGATCCGTAATAATAATATCTAAACCCTAATTCATTGGCTTTTTGAATTGCCGCATGTGCTTTTACACCATTATCAACGGTGATGATTAGGCTATATCCCTTTTTGATGCGCCAACTCAACTGTATGTGCAGATAATCCATAGCCTTCTTTCATTCGATCTGGAATGTAATAACCATGTTCAATCTTCAGCTTCATCAGTGTCATCTTCATGATTGTTGTTGAACAGATGCCATCCGCATCATAGTCTCCCGCAATCATGACTTTTTCATTATTATCTTTCGCCTGTAATAGACGTTTACAACACTTTTGAATACAATCTGCCTTACTAGTTGTTAGTGCAGTCTCTGTAGTAAATAACTCATGAATAGCCTCCTCATCTAAAGATGAAGCCTTTAATAGTTTCGCACTCAAAAGACCAATATGATATTTTTCTTGTAGACTAGATGCATCTACATCAATAACGTTATACTTCATTCTTCAAATGCCAACTTTCTAAATACATCTCCACGATGTTCGAAGTTCTTGAAATGATCATAAGAACTTGCGGCTGGAGATAAGACACTTGCATGATGAGGACGCGTTAGTTTCTTTGCTAAAGAAACAGCCTCTTCCAGATTTTCTACTTGATATAGTCCAGGTCTTAGTAAGCCTTTCTGTTCCATTTCAGAATAGATACGCTTTCCTGTGGCATACATAAAGATGACCTGGACATCCTTGCGTGCATGTAAGTAGTCTTCTACTTCATCATATTCAATACCACGGTCCATTCCACCTACAAGAACAGTATCCACATTCTCAATTGACTCTAATGCTTGTATACAGGATTGGCCAATTGTGGAAATAGAATCATTGATAAAACGAATTTCCTTATATTCTCCTAAGTCTTCTAAGCGATGCGCTAGTGGTCTAAAACTAGCAATTGCCTTCATAACACTTTCATCACTAACACCTAACTTATTTGCGATAAAGTACGCAACCGCAAGATTACGATAGTTATGTTCACCAATCAACTTCGCACTAGATGCGTCTAGTTGATGTCCTGGAATACATAATGTTGTACCATGCGCTGTGATATCCTTACCAATTAAGTATGGTGTATTTAACGATAACTTGATGAATTCTTTCATCTCTTCATGCATGATTACTGTATCGCCTTGAATCTGATTTGTAAAAATATGAGATTTCGCAATACCATACTTCTCCATTGTTCCATAGTGATCTAAGTGTTCTTCATATAGATTTAAGAAGATAGCGTATTGAGGTGAATAACGACAGATTTCTAGTTGATGACAAGATAATTCTAGAGCAGCGTAAGCTCCCTGCTTCCATCTCATCAATCGCTTCAAAACAAGGAATACCGATATTACCAACTAAGCATACTTGATACTTCTCTTTTTAATAGTGCAGCCACAAGCGATGTTGTTGTGGACTTACCCTTTGTACCAGTAATTCCAACAATATGGTCACGATAATGTTTTATAAATAATTCTGCTTCCCCTGTAATCTTACTCACATCAATACAGTCAGGAATCACAATACCAGGTGACTTTAGAATTAAATCAAAACTATTTAAATCAACATCCGCCTCACATAGACAGGATGTATGAATCGTATCAGCCTTTGCCTTCTCTAGAGATGGACCAGCTTTTGATTCTACAATTGTTAAATTCTGCTCAGGAAGTAAACGACGAATGAAACGATATGTAGCTTGTCCTTCTCGACCATAACCCCATATCACCACATTCTTATTTGCAAATTCATCTCTCCATGCTTGTAGGCTCATACGCTTTCCTCCTTACTTATTTGTTTAGAAGTTGAATGACATCTTCTAAATTTCTCTGTTTGATATTCAATCATCTCTTTCATGATATGATCTGGTTTAATTGTATCTTCGATAAAACAAGAATGCATTCCTGCTCTTTTTGGCAGCAGTAATACCCTGTTTTGAATCTTCTAAGACAAGACACTCTGATGGTTTTTACACCTAATATTTTAGCACCAACCAAGAATATTTCAGGGTCAGGTTTTGCGTGTGTTACCATGTCTCCTCCAACAATGGCATCATACTCTAATGGTGTGAGATACCGTCGACAATAACGCTTCCACATAAGTACGATGACTACTGGAACAGATACCAATCAGATAGCCATTCTGTTTAAGCCAATGAAAGAGTGTCACTAAACCCTTCTTATTCAAACAGTCTTTTTGAATCGATGACCAAAAAGAAATATCAAATCTCTTTTTCTTCATCACGTCAAAATAAGTCTATCCCCTTCGGAATGGATGAAAAGATAACGAGTTAGTTCCTCTCCACCCGAACCAGTAATATTCATAAAGAAATCTTCAGGTAAGCTAAATCCAAGTTTATTGGCTTCATCCTTCCATATCTGTTGTGAGATGAGTTCTGTTTCAAACATCAAACCATCACAATCAAATAGGACAGCTTTTACATCTAACATACACCCTCCTCAAAATTAAGAAAGCAGCGGTATGCCCGCTGCTTATTGTTCATTAAGCGTTAATACCAGAAATGGTATATTCATCAAGAGTTCTTTCTTAACTTTCTTATCTTTCTTTTTGTTTTGTAATCTTTTTGCTTTGGCTTGGACTTCTCACGTAGTAAGCACCATACATAAGCCGCAACGAATACAGATGAACTTGTACCTGCAATTAATCCAATTAACATTGCAAATACGAATGTAAAGATGGAATTACTACCCATGATGAGTAAGAAGATAACAGGAATAATCGTTGTAAGTGATGACATCAAGGGACATCTTGATAGCTTCATCAATCGCTTCATTAGCGATAGCACGATACTCTGTAGGGTTCGATACGATTACGTAGATTTACTTCTTCACGTACACGGTCAAACACAATAATAGAATTATTGATAGAGTAACCAATGATTGTGAGTAATACAGAAATCAATTCAATATTTACTTCAAGTCGTAAGATACCAAACACCGCAATTACAATTAATACGTCATGTACAAGTGCTACTAAAGCATCCAAACGCATAGTCAAACTCATAACGGAATAGTGATATATGCAAGCATTGCAATCCACGCAACAACTGTTAGAGATTACAGCACTTCTTACAAGTTCAGAACCTACTACTGGAGTAACAATGTTATCACCAGGTTCAACACCATACTTTTGTTCAAAACGCCTTTCTTAATTGTTGTTAACTGTTCTTTATCTAAAGAAGCTTTTGTTGTGGCGTAAACAGTATGTTCACCAGCACTCTGATAACTAAAAGTCCTTATAACCTAATGTTTCCATTTCTGCTTCCACATCAGAAACATTTACAACCTGTTCAGAAGTAACAGTTAACTTTGTACCAGACGCAAAGTCGATACCTAAGTTTAAGAAACCATTTCCCCTTTAGCTAAGTTAAAGAAACTTAGCGCTAGAGACAATACGATAATGGAAATACCAGCAGCTACTGCATACTTCGCTTTACCCATGTAATCAAACTTGAATGTACCTGTGTAGAATTGTTTTTCACCCTTAGATACATCAGGCATTTGACTCTTCTTAACAGCAAATAATTCTGGCTTTCCATCGCAGACACCAGAGTCAACGATGAGATTTAATAACCACTTAGAGAAACCTACGTTAAGAACCAATGTCATCACAACTGTGATAATTAACATAGTCGCAAATCCCTTAACTGTACCTGTTCCCCAGATATACATGATTAATGCTGCGATTAATGTCGTTAACTGTGCATCAAAGATTGCGCCAAAGGATAACTTACCACCTTCCGCAACTGCAGCACGAACACTTCTACCCTTTATATAGCTCCTGACGGATACGTTCATAGTTGATGATATTTGCATCGACTGTCATACCAACACCTAATACAAGAGCGCCGATACCAGATAATGTAAATACTGCACCCATTAAGGAGTAGATTCCAAATACAGCCCATACATAGAATGCAAGCATGATAGATGAAATTAAACCTGGTAAACGATATACAAGAATCATAACAGCCATAACAACCGCAACACCAATAACACCTGCAAGTGCTGTTACCTGTAAAGCATCTGCACCATATGAAGCAGAGACAACATTACTGGAAAAGCTCAGTCAACTTGACTGGTAAAGAACCAGAATTGATAAGGTTAGCAAGTGTTCTTGCGGAATCTTCTGTAAAATTTCCAGAGATAATGCAGTCGCCATTAATTTCTGTTTGTACAGAAGCAGCTGAGATATACTTAGGCTCTTCACCATTCTTTGCCTTCGCAGCTTCCGCAGCGTATGTATCGCCATCCTGCCAATCAAGCCATACGACCATAATGTTTGCGCCATTACCTTTTTGTGCAATTGCCTTTGTCATTGCCGCAAACTTTTCTTTATCCGCAATCTTTAAAAGATACGATAGGTTCACCATCTTTATACGCAAGAGATGCACCACCTTCTTGTAAGATAGATGAATCAGCTAATTCATTATTATCTACATCACGGAATGTTAGATTCGCTGTTGTACCAATTAATTCACGTGCAGTTTCAAGGTCTTTTGCACCCGCAATCTGTACACGAACACGGTTATTACCTTCTACCGTAATCTGTGGTTCACTAACACCCAATACGTTGATACGCTTTGAAATACTGTTAATTACAGCAGACATATCAACTGTAGAGCCTTCATTCAACGGTTCTACCTGATATAAGATTTCAAAACCGCCACGTAAGTCTAAGCCAAGATTTAAGCCAGAGATAATTGAACGTATTGTTGTACCAATTAAAGTACCCAACAATAGAACAACTAACGCAAAAACAGCTAGCTTACTTTTCTTTGTAGTATTCTTTGCCATAAGTTAATTCCCTCCAATGACATCCGCAAAATCTTCAAGATTTTTCTTCGCACCATCAATAACAGCTTGTGTTGATAAGAAACGTACAATATCATTTGCAGCCACATTCCACACAACATCTACAGCTTGATTAAGTGTTCGCGGTGATTTATTACGCCATAAATGATTCAGATAATCCTCAAGATTTACATATGTAAGAGTAGGCAAATCTTCTTTTTGTAATTTTTGTAGTTGAGAACCATCGTAAGTTCAACCAGTCGATGATTCACATCAAAAAGTACTTTTGTGACATGCCTTCCTCCTAACAACTTAGTTATTATACCAAAAAACATCTTTCAATAACCATTTGAAATCAGAAAATTTTAACAAAATCCTATACCCTTTTTTTCAAGTATATAGTTTGTCTAATTCCTAAGCATTCAAATGATAAATAGATACTGTTTGAATGGATAACACTTTTTACTATTATATCTTGTTTTATCTCTTCTACTACAAAAAATCCTAGATTTTCATCTAGGATTAACGAATTCAATAAAGAGTCCAATTCCAGCTAAGATTGCCTCTACAAGCCAGAACATACGTACAATACTTAACTTCAGGCATACCCTTAATACGGAATGCATAATGAATTGGTGTATACGGAAACACTTTCTTATGTCTAATCTTTACAGAACCAATCTGAATCATCACGCAAAGTGTTTCAATCACTGAGTACTCCCTGCGATTAAAATTAATAACAATTCAGTCTTTCGTAATCATCGCCAAGGCAGCTAATACACCACCTAAAGCAAGCTGATCCAGTATCACCCATGAATACACGTGCTGGTTTTCTTGTTTGTAATAAAGATAACCAAGCAAAGCACCAATCAAACAAATTACAAAGATTGCTAAACCAATCTTTTCTTGTCTTAGAGTAATAACAAGATATGGAATCAAGGCAATAATACTTACACCCGAGGATAGACCATCCATACCATCTGTTAGATTCACTGCGTTACTAGAACCCGCAAACATAAATAGTACTAAGAAGAAATATGCAATGCCGAGTGGTAATACAATACGTGTAATTGGTAATGTAATTTCCAAAGGATGCGTGAGAGCGATATAACATGAAGAATATCACCGCAAGTAGAACCTGCATCAAAAACTTATGCAATGGCTTTAAACCTTCATTGTTTTTAAGTACTGCGATTAAGAAATCATCCACAAAACCAATTAAACCATAACCTATAAACGCAAGTAGCACGATTAGTGTATCGAGGTCATGGAATACATCCTTCACAAATATCAGTGTCAAGATAACTGGAACAATGATAAACAAGATACCACCCATAATAGGTGTTCCTGCCTTTTTCTTATCATCTTCCAGTGCATATTCACTTACCGTCTGTTTGAAGCTTAACTTCTTGAGGTACTGAATCAAAAACGGCATCGTCACTAGTACAATACTAAGACTCAGTACAAAATATAAACTCATTTGAAATATTGACATATTTACTCCTGACTACCCACCAAAGTGGATCGAGATAGCAGTTCCCTTTTTCAATGTATGAACCAGCCGGAATATCTTGTGAAGTTACAACGGATGTTTCATCACCTGAGATGTTAACATCTAATCCCGTCGCTTGCCAGAATCCTGCAACATCCTGTCTACTCCAACCTATCATATTCGGTATGTAAATCGTATTGGCATTGGTTACTAGGAATACCTTTTGTCCAGTTGTGACAGATTGTCCAACCTGTGGATATTGACGGATGACTGTATTTCCATCACCTAGGTTATATATATCTGTACCATACGAATACATCACATTCTGTACATGGCTTAGACTATGGTTGATTAATGAAGGCATCTCATACACAGATACTGTTTCTGCTGTCGTTTCTTGTGTAGTTGCGACCTGTTCTGCAAATCCATACTGCATCGCAATACGACGCAATAAGTTTACCTGTGGTTGTTGATTCACTGGTACACTCGAATCAATTTGGTATGCATAATATACCAAGATTTGTGGATTATCTGCAGGTAAAGCACCCATAAAGGAATAGATATACTTACCAGATTGATAGCTACCACCTACCGCAAGTTCAGTTGTACCTGTCTTACCCATAATAGTACATTCAGGAATACGATAACCACGACCAGTACCCTTTATCATCGTTTACAACGCGATAGAGAATACTCTGTAGTTGTTTTGCTGTATCACTCGTGATTGGATGGCCTACGACTGTCTTATTTGCTTTATAGATATACTTCGAATTGTCGTAACCATCACGAATCGAATCAACGAAATATGGTTTTACCATTGTGCCATCAGAGAATACAGCACTATATGCCTGCATTAGCTGTAACATTGTTACTGTGGAACCCTGTCCAAAGGATAAGGACAGCTTATCCGACGGATAGGTAAAGTTTAATGTACCAGTCGCTTCCGGTAAGCCATCAGTATCAACATCATTGAAGAAGCCAAACTTTCTTAAATACTCTAAGTTTGTATCAGGAGTAATGACTTCATTTTGAATTGTACCTGCAACAGAGTTTAATGAGTATATAAGACCTGTATCAAAATCAACCGAACCGTATTGATATCGATATGCGTTATATACACAACCTAAACTATTATCTGCAGTAGCACGGATAGGATTATTTTTGGCTATCAGTACCATAACAATAAGAATTACCATTTGTTAATTCAGATCCATTGTACTTACTCTTCATTGATAGCCGCAGCCCATGTAAATGTCTTTAAAGTAGAACCCTGGTTCATAAGGAATCTGTGCACCAGTGTTAGTATAATCAGAAATCTCACGAGTATTTGGGTCAAAAGGAGTTGGATTGTCCCCAAGCTAAAATCTTGCCAGTCTTAATCTCCATGACACCACCCCAAACGTTATCTGCACCAAATTGGTTTTTGGGTCATACTCATCGATTGTTCAAGCGTCTGTTGAATGGAGGTATCTAGTGTTAGATATACATCATCACCATTGATAGCACTGACAACTTCATCCTTCATACCAGGTAAACGATAACCATCTTTATCTGTCTGGTATGTACGTGAACCATTCGTACCAGACAGATACGAGTTAAGGTATAGTTCCAATCCCATTTGCCCAGTGGTAATACCATTATCATCCTGTTGGGCAAATCCTACTAGGTTAGATGCGAATTGTCCATTTTGGATAAATACGTTTAATTGAATCCGTAAATTCAATACCAGGTAAATGATAGGATTCAATCAGTTCCTTTGTTGCTTGGGATAAACGACGTCCACCAATTCCTAACTCAGTCTGATAAATATCCTGAGAGAAGTATCCCATAATTTTGTCATAATCAATTTTTAGTATTTCAGAAAGAACCTTTGCGGTTCCCTCTTTATCTTTTACATATGCAATCTGTCCTTCAATTGATTGACGAGCAGATGATAGTACACAAACAATATCGTACGTACGATTATCCTGTGCGATTACTTGACCGTTACGATCATATATAAATCCGCGTAAAGCCAAACTTGTCTCAGTAACAGTATTGGCAGAATCAGCGTATATACTCAAATCTGTACCAGAACGTAAATGCACCTTTCCGATGGTTACGAAAAACATTAGAAGCAATCAGCATAATTGCTGCTAATGTCACAATCAATATTCGGCGTACTTCGTTACGGTATTTCTTTCTTTTTGCCATTCTAATCTCCAGTTGTCTTGCTAGATCCACCTGTGATAGTGACAATGTTCTCCTGTTTCTTACTTAGACCGTTACTTGCTGCGATTTCATCAACACGGTTATTTGATCCTAAGTTCAAGATTTCTACCTTTAGTGCATCATTCTGAGTACGTAATGTCACGATATCAGCTTCCATTTGTTGTGTCTGAGCACTTAAGGCATTGTTATAAGTTCTTAAGAATATGGAACTAGCCAAATAAAAGTGTAGCAGAAATCATGAACATCCATATAGAAAAAAATTTAAAAATGCAGTATCTGTTTTTCTTTTTAACAATCTTGGCCATATCCCTATTCTCCTTTTTTTCTCTATTACTCGTAACTTTCGCACTGTGAGAGCGATGATTATCTTCTAACTCTTCATCAGTAGCTGTGATTGGCTTTTTGTGATTAAGTTGTAGTCTGCTTGTTTGATATCCGATGCTTTGATTGGAATGCGCGGGTCAATGTAAGGTGCTGATGAATATTCTTTAAATACATTCTTGACCATGCGATCTTCCAAGGAATGGAATGTGATGACTGCACATCTACCATTAGGGCTTTAATAAACTAAGCGCCTCTTCCCAATCCTTTTTTTGCAGTGCTCCAAGTTCATCATTTACTTCAATACGTAACGCTTGGAATGTTTGTTTTGCTGGATGTCCTTTTTGACGTAATACCTTGTCTGGTAAAGCTGACTTGATGACATCCACCAATTGGAATGTTGTTTCAATTGGTTGGATTACTCGTTGTTTTTCAATTGCTCTTGCAATTGATTTTTGCAAATTTCTCTTCTCCATACTCATGTAAGATACGGCAGAGTTCTTCGAAGGAATATGTATTCACGATTTGATATGCATCTAATTCTTGTTCTTGATTCATACGCATATCTAGACGTGCATCATATCGATAACTAAATCCTCTTGTAGGATCATCGAACTGTGGAGAACTAACTCTAAGTCCATCATGATTCCATCCACTTCATGAATTCCTCTTTTTGCAAGTTCTTCCTTCATGGAGCGAAAGTCATTGTGAATCATCGTAATATAAGGCAACACATCTTTTAGATTCTCTGTAGATTCCGCAATCGCTTGACTATCTTTATCAAACGCATATAGATGACCACTCTTTAATTTGGAAATTAGATAACCAGAATGTCCACCACGGCCTAATGTTCCATCTACGTAAATGCCATCTTCTTTTACATTGAGTGAATCTACTGTTTCTTTTAATAAGACTGATGTGTGCTCATGCTTGTAATAGCTCCGTTAAGTCTTCCGCAAAGTCTTCTAATTCACCCATAGATTCTTCGTTGTATTGTTCGAATACTTTCTCTGGCCAAATTTCGAAGTGATCAGAAGCACCTACAATCACGCAGGACTTTTTCAAATCCACGATCAGAAATTTGAAACTGTGGTAATAGGATTCTTCCTTGGTTATCCACACCACACTCATCTGCCTTGCCTAAGATACTACGTACAAAGGCACGGGCTTTTTTTATTTGTGATTGGTAACTTATTTAGTTTTGACACTAACTCGTTCCATTCATTTTCCGCAAATGCAGCTAAGCATCCATCCATCCACTCAGTAACGTAAATCTTTGTCGTCAACTGGTCTCTGTATTTTAGACGGAATAATCAGTCTGTTTTTCGGATCTAGGTTGTGTCTGTATTCACCTGTGAACATCACCATCTGAATATTCCCTCCACTTTGCTCCATTTCCTACCACTATTCTACCACTTTGTTATTATTTATACAAGATAAAAAAATATAAAAAGAAGAAAAAAATCTCGCTTTTTATCGGCATTTTTGATAATTTTGCCATTGCTTGATTTTTCTTCACATTTATTATTATTCATTAAAATTTATCGATACTTTTCTAATCTTATTAACATCTCTTCATCCGGTTCAGTAATATCTCCCTTTAAAATGTATAACCCATTTTCAAATAGAAAGGTGTTGCTGTTATAGAAGCCTGGTATCTCGATTCTATTTGCCTGAAGGAAGTATTCGTCTTGTTCAAGCGTCTCAATGATTTTTCGACCAATTCCTTTTTCCTTGGTATTCAGGAAGTACAAAAATTGTAAACAGACTGCTCTCATTCTCGTGATTCCAATAAGGACCTATTGCACCACAGCCAATTATTTTGTTTTCCTCATATGCAACATAAAAATGATTCCATTTTGCACGTTCTAAAATATTTTTGGTTGCAATTTTTGAATGCTATTTTCAATATATTCCATTGTATAGTCTTTGATATTAACTTCTCTTAATGTTTTTGCAATCAACTTCGATACTTCTTCAGCCTCTTCAGATAGAAATTCCCTATAATCATGACATCCCTCACAAGTTCTAATTTATTTTACAAAATACTCTTCGCGGAGAATTCCCATCGTCAGAACATCAAAATATTGACCGCGATGATAGGAAGCCGCTCTTCTTCTACCCTCTAATACAAAGCCAACCTTCTCATACATCTTGATTGCATTTTCATTGTATGAGAATACATTTAACTCTACTTTATGCGCATTCAATTCTTCAAAACAGATACAAATTGCTTTACGCATCGCCTCAGTACCATAACCCTTACCTTGATGTTCAGGTCCTACTAGGATACCAATTGTCGCAATCATCTCTGGCATCGATAGATTGAAAGCCGTAATATGACCTACTACTTCTCCCTGTTTATTCTCTATTGTTAAACCAAAGCCGGTTCTTGCCTGGTTGGATGACCAGTTATGAAATAGCGAAGAATTCTCTTCCGTAAAAGTAGGGAACGATTCTTGAGCGATTCCCCAACAACATTGTTTCTTCATTCCACCACTTTGCTAAGATTGCTTCATCCTCTGCTGTTGTACCTCTAAGTGTAATCTTTTCACCACACAATAGTTCATTGCGATATTCTAATAAGTCTTTCATATAAACTCCTTTAATCTAAATACATTGGATTAATATCAATCCGTAATCCAGTCACATCAATTTTTGTCGTAGATAAAAAAACTTATGCAACAGCTTGTCTCATCGCATCTAAGTCTTTACCCTTTAGTAAGATTCGATAGCGATATAAATCTTGTATCTTTAATAACGAAATAATACCGATTGTCTTAAAGTCACCAATGATTTCGTTCTTGATTGCCATTGCTTGTTTTCATTACCACATCATCTTTACGACCTTGAATCGTTAAGGCAATCAAGTATGTATATGGTGGATATTGCCCTGCATGACGAAACTTCATCTCACTTCTAAAGAAAGCTTCATAGTCTTGTCTTGCAGCACACTGTACTGCATAGTGACTTGGATCAAATACTTGATATACCACTTCACCAGCTGTTTCTGCTCTACCACTTCTTCCACCTGCCTGCATCAACAAATCAAAGGTCATCTCGCAACTACGGAAGTCTGTTCGCTGTAAACCCTCATCTCCATTGATCACACCAACTAGTGTAACATGTGGGTAATCTAAACCCTTCGCTATCATCTGCGTACCCAATAAGATATCTGCTTCATGATTTGCCAAAAGCTTGTAATATCTTTTGATGTGCATTCTTTCTACCCGTTGTATCCGCGTCCATGCGTAGTACCTTAGCATTAGGAAATAATGCATGTACCTCTGCTTCTAATTTTTCCGTACCGAAGCCCATTGTGGTAAAGCCAGTACGGTTATGACAATGTGGACACTCCTTTGGTACAGCTATCTCTGTACCGCAAGTATGACACTTCAAACGATTCACATCGCGATGATAACTCATCGCCAAATCACAATGCGGACATTTCACAACTTCTTGACAAGACTTACAACGTAATTGTGTTACATATCCACGGCGATTTAAGAGTAGAATACTCTGCTCATGTTTGTTTAATCTCTCTTGTATCTTATTTTGTAAATCATCTGTGATGATATAGTGTCCATTTTTCTTGATGTTATCCTTTATCGAGACAATATGGATATTTGGTAGACTCTGATTAATGCGTTCATTCATTTTTACCAAGTGATATACATTCTTTAAAGCACGTGCATAGCTTTCTAACGAGGGAGTTGCTGAGCCAAGTATCACTTTACAACGGTGATAATGTCCTCTCCAAATAGCGACATCACGACAATGATATGCTGGTTGGTTATCTTGTTTATAGGAGTTATCATGTTCCTCATCCATCACAATCAAACCTAGATTCTGGAATGGTAAAAACACTGCACTTCTAGTACCAACGACAATTGATGCTCTACCAGTCTTTACCTTGCGGTATTGTTCATATTTTTCTTGGTCGCTTAGGCCACTATGATAGATTGCTAATGCATGGCCAAAGCGAGAAGAAACACGGGCAATCATCTGTGGTGTCAAACTAATTTCAGGCACTAATACAAGTACTTGCTTATGTTGTGCAAGTGCCTGTGCAGCTAGTTGTAAATATACCTCTGTTTTACCAGAGCCAGTAATACCATGTAGAAGATACACTTCATCCTGACTAGTGTTAATCTCATCCATTGCAGATTGTTGTAATGATGTTAACTGCTATGCAGATTTCAATATTGATATTTACATCATCTATCGCTTCTTTTTCTTTTTCTTCTAAAAGAATTGCGTTTTTCTCAATAAGTGCACGTGCTTGTCCAGGATAATTCTTACGTAATGCTGTATATGTTAACGGTTGATGATCACGTGCGTAAAGATAGGCTTCTAATTGCTTTTGGAGTTAAATTCACTTCTTCATCTGTGAGTTTCACCCACTTTCTTTCACAATTGTCTTGTCATTTGTTGAAGGTTTTAACTTCGATGGTAACATCGTCTGGAAAACAAGATATTGTTGTCGATAAGGTTGTTTCCTTTTAACCACATTGCTAAATCATGCAATTCATCTGTAATCAGACTTTCTTGGTCTTTGACATCTTGAATATAGCGCAACTTAAAACCAAGTCGTGTTTCAATCTCTTCCCTTGTTTCATCAGTATCTTGGATACTCTCTACAAATCCAACAACACTGCGATTTAAGAGTGGAATTGTTACACGACTACCGACTTCGATATCTTCATCCTCATATAAGTATGTAAAAGTCTGGTCCAACCTGCAGAACAGGATGTTCTAGCCAACATTGCACAATTTTTCATAGTCTCTCCGTTTTCTTACTCTATTCTACTATAAAAAGAAAAATTCCACGATAAAAAGATTAAATATAAAAACAACAGAACTTATTCTGCTGTTTCTATCTTTAAGATATGTCTTAATAGTTCTTTTTGTATAAGGATGTTTGAGGTTTTTGCATTACATACCTTCGTTTTACCTTCTTCTACAATTTTACCATCCTTCATAATCATTACACGATCACAAAGGTTACTCACTAACGGTAAATCGTGAGATACAAAGATGGCAGAAATATGATGCTGATGACATAGATGTTTTTAATAGGCTACAAATCTCTCTTGGGTGATGACATCTAGTGCACTTTGTAATTTCATCACACAACAACACTTTTTGGATCACATGCAAGTGCACGTGCTATCGCTGCACGTTGACACTCTCCACCAGACATCTCATGTGGATACTTATTTGCAAAAGATATACCTAATCCAACTTCCTGTAATAAGAAACGATTCTCTAACGCATTTGGATTTAAATGCTTACGCACTTCATTTAAACTATGTTCAATTGTATACTGCTTATCAAAAAGAAGCTCTTGGATCTTGAAATATCATCTGTAAATCACGAAAAGCGACTTCGATCTTTTTGAATCAAGTAGTTTGCCAAATAACATTACTTTTCCCTTTCATCTGGCTTTAATGATTCCAGATAACAGTCGTAAAATAGTACTTTTTCCACTACCACTTTCACCAATGATACCGACAATCTCTCCTTCATCAAGATGAAGAGAAACATGATCAACCGCTAAGAACTGTTGTTTTTATCACGGAAAGCTTTTTGACGACATTCTCTACTTGTATTAATCGTTCCATAAACCCTCCGTTTTTGGTAGAGCAGCCAGTAGTTGTTTTGTATATGCATGCATAGGACTTTCGATTAAAGTCTTTGTGTCTTGTACTTCTACAATACGTCCCTGATGCATTACCGCAATACGATCACATAACTGTGCAGCTAGCGCAATGTTATGTGTAATCACCACCATGGTCATACCCTTTTCTTCTTTGAGTTTCTTTAGTTGTCGCACCATTTCATATGCACTCTTTACATCTAATGCACTGGTTGGGCTCATCACAAAGTAATAAAAGATGGATCATTCATTAACGCAAGTGATACTGCTACACGTTGTGCCATACCAATGGATAATTCAAATGGATAACTATGAAATATACGTTCAGGGTTCTTTAACTTAAACTGCTCAAATAAAAGATATGCTTTTTGACGAGTTTCCTCTTGCGTCAATCTACCTTTTGTTGTTTCGTAAAACTGACTGGATATCTTTCTTGTAGGCACAAGTGTAAAGTTACTATTTTGAAAGATAGTTGCTATTTCATCTTGAAATAACCTACGATACTCTTTTTGTTTAAAGTGAGCAGATTTTGATTCGAATATAAAATTTCTCCTGATGTAATTTCTAGATTAGGTTCTAATTGCAGAACACAATTTAATAAACTTGTTTTTCCACTACCACTTTGTCCAACAATACCGATGACTTCTGCTGGATAAACTGTAAGTGAAACATCATGCAACACTTCTGTATCGCCATATCCAGCAGTCACATTATTTACTTCTAAAAATCGCTTGTCTCATGATTGAAGTTCTAAATCGACTGTGATTTGATAGTAGTCTGTAACATGAGGAACGAAATTCTTTAATTCTTTTTCTTGTTGCGAAAGATCAAGTTATTAAATCCAATATAAGTAATGCTGTAGCTTGCTAGTAACATCTCTTCAATCTGCTTTTACGATTTCTTTACGTTCATTTGTATCATAAGAATCATTTCAACTGTTTTAACAATACCTGCATTGCATGGTTATCATATCCAGAGTAGTTTAACAGTTCCACCTTCTGATAGTAATGCATTGAGGTAATATGCAGGATCTCCTGTAGGCATTGTAACCATCGAGTAGAATCCTAAGTCATATTCTTTATTTGCTAGATACTTAGTACCTTCATGTAGTTGTAATTCAGATTGAATACCAATCTTCTTTAGTGCTGACTGTAATTCCGTCGCAATCGACTCTTGGGATAGACGTTTATAGTATGCGATTGTAAGAGAAATATTTTGACCATCCTTTTCGACATAGCCATCACCATCTGTATCCACATAACCAGCAGACTCTAGTATTTGTTTCGCTTCTGCTTCGTTATATGAGGTTACATTAGAACTTGGTAATGCATACTCAGAATCACTGGTAAATGGACCATCCGTCGCCGTCATTGTGCCATCTAATAAGTATTTTGCGATAGCCTCTTTATCAATTGCTTTTGCAATTGCTTTACGAAGTGATATATCAGTAAGTGTTTGTGTATTCATATACAGAGAATATACACGACTAGATGGAATTGTATGAATATCAAAATCATCACTGTCCTGTAGTTGCTTAATTCCCTCTGGATTCATTTCCGTATATGCATCTAATTCATGATTCTTGAGTGCTAGAATTGCAGTTTCTTTCTCAAGCATCTTTGTAACTGTAATCTCCTCTAATTTTGGAGTTCCATTCCAGTAGTTTACATTTGGTTCTAATACAATTTCTTGATCAGCTGTAAAAGTCTTAACCTTATAAGGACCTGTGCCAATCGGCATTGTAGCTTTATCTTCCTTAGAAGATAGATTTAACATCACAAACATCGGATCACTTAAATCAGAGAGTAACGTTGCGCGTGGTTCCACAGTCTTAATTGTGATCGTGTTACCATCAATTTCATATTCCGCCCCCTGCAAGAAAGCAGCTCTAGCATTTTCTTGTGCGATATGATGAAGATTATCTACTACACTTTTCGCATCCATTGTTGTGCCATCAGAGAATTTAATATTTTCACGTAGCGTTAACTTCCATGTCTTCGCATCAATATTTTCTGCATTTGATACAAGCCATGGTTTAATCTGCATATCATCTTCCACTTTAAATAATGTTTCACCAATTCCATAACGAACGGTAAACCATCCATTCCACTCTAAAGCAGAATCTAAAGATGCAGTAAACTGTTCTGTACCAATGCGGATGGTACGATTCATTGTTTCATCTGTTTTTGGTGTTGGTGTACATGCGGATATTGCTAATGTTGTAGCTATAAATATTGTTTTTAATCAATCGTTTCATTTTTGTTTCCTCCTGATAACTAATAGTCTTTGCAAATTGGTTTATTAAAAATACAGTGATGAAGATAAACAAACATGGAAATAATGAAATCCATGGTGCGGATGTTAAATATTGTCTTCCTTCACTAATCATAGCACCCCATTCTGGAGTTGGTACTTTTACACCGATTCCTAAAAAGCTAAGACCTGCTAGCGACAATAACATATTCGCAAAAATTTAATGTGAGTGTAACGATTAGTAAGTTACGAATATTTGGCAGGATGTGCTTCAGTAGTATTTCAATATCACTTAATCCTGCAAACTTTGCGGCAGTCACATATAACTCAGACTTCTCTTTTAAAGTTGCTGATCTTGCCAAACGAGCAAATAACATCCAATCACTAATTGCTAAGGCAATCATTGCATTGTGCAGCCCACCGCCTAATATTCCTGCAATTGCGATAGCAATTAACATCTGTGGAAATGCCAAGAATAGATCACAGATAGCCATCAATACTTCATCCAAAAGGCCACCCGTATAGCCACTTACCATACCGATAAAGATACCAAATCCTCCAGCCACAAGCACTATCACGATTGTAGAAAGAATACTAATATTGGCAGCTGCGATTGTACGTACAAATACATCTCTACCGAAAGCATCTGTTCCAAAGATGTGATGAATACTAGGTGCTTGTAAACGAATTGCTAAATTTGATTCTGAAATTCCCTTCGACATGGTTACTTCCATTAAAACACTACATAGCAGTAACCCTGCAAGCATGATAATAATCAACCATTGTTTACGATTAAGCTTCATGACTATCACCACCTAAGCGTATCCGTGCATCAAAGATTCCATAGAATAAATCTGCCACTAAATTGATAACAACATACGCTAATACAAGCCAAACTACAACACCTTGAATAATTGGGATATCTTTACTAATCACTGCATCCACCAAGAGCTTTCCAAGACCTGGCCAGTTGAAGATTGTTTCAATTAAAGGCAACACCACTCAAAAGACTCCCAAAAGAAACTGCCGTTAACGTAATAACTTCAATCATCGCATTTCGTAAAACAGTGTGGAATAGAATCGAGAATGTACCAATCCCTCTTGCACGTAAACCTTTCATATAATCTTTCTCTAGTTCACGACTTGCAATCTTTTGAATCTGCTTAATATATCGAAATGACATACCAAGCATGATGGTTAAACTAGGCATGATAACACCAGTACCATCTTTTGGTAGAACGCTAAAGATATGGAATACAGAAGTAAATAAATACAATAGTAATAAACCAATCATAAATGTTGGAATAGATATTCCTACTTGCGTAATTGCATCCACTAATTTTTGTAAGGAAATGATTTCTTACGATATGCACAATAGATACCAAGTGGAATTGAAACAATCAGAGTTAAGATCATACTATTAACTGCAATCGAGATTGTATATGGAGCAGCTTTTATAATCTTTTCTGATACAGGACGACTATCCTGATAAGAAGTACCTAGGTCTCCTTTTAAGAAAGATATCCACCAGTTTGTATATTGCGTAAAAGAAAGGCTCATCCAAGTGATGTTCATGGCGAAACTGTTCCACCATCTCTTGCGTTGCAGGTGCTCCTGCTGAGTGGAAATGCATGTGTGCTGGATCACTTGGCGAAAGATAAATTAAACTGAATGTAATTAACGTAACTCCTATGACAATAGGAATTGTACGTAATAAACGTTTGTATAAAATATTTCATTGTAAATTCCTTTGCATAGTTGAATAAATCTTCAATTAATATCTACAGAAACAAAATACATTAGCTCTATCGCTAATGTATCACTTTTGACTGTATTTTTAGCCACCTTGATGTGGTTTTTATGCACAACAAATGGTATTGGAAATCACTGCTTTCGTCAAGTCATATCACCATTCTATAGGAATAATGCTATAATTCTATCGTTATAAAGGAGGTATCATCATGTTACCGAAGTTAGAAAACAGTAATAATATATCTGCCATTGAAGAAGAAATTCAAATACTCAAGAATCTTCTGAATACCGCAACACAAAAATATGATTCCTTCTGATAAATTCCATCTGATTGATGATCTATCAAATTTATCTGCAAATCATGAATATGATAAGTTAACAGATTTAATCACTTCATTATCGAATGAAGACTTAGATATCATCTCTAGATATTTCTCTGTTTTTACCTTTATTAATCAATATTACAGAAGATGTAGACCTAGCATACCAAGTTAACTTGCAAAAATAATATTGACCAAGATTACCTAGGTAAGATTTCTACGCAAATGAATATTATCTCTAAGAGTGAAAATGCAAAGGAAATCTTAGAGAACTTGAATGTAGTACCAGTACTCACTGCACACCCTACACAAGTTCAGCGTAAGTCTATGCTCGATCTAACAAATAAAATTCATCATCTATTACGTAAAGATCGTGACTGTAAAGAAGGTTCTATCAATAAGCGTAAGTGGAATGATAACCTCCACCGTTTAATTGAATTAATCATGGAAACGGACATGATCCGTGAAAAGAAGTTAAAAGTTAAAAATGAAATTCGTAATGTGACTGACTATTACAATACTTCTTTAATTCCAGCAATTACATCTCTTACTGCTCAATATCGTAAAGAAGCCGCAAAAACATGGTATCGATGTAAGTGCTGCTACCCCTATTACAATGGGTATGTGGATTGGTGGTGACCGTGATGGTAATCCATTTGTCACTGCTGAAACATTGGAAATCTCTGCAACAACACAAGCAGAAGTAATCTTAAACTACTACATCCACAAAATTGAGGAGATGTATTTCTACTATGCAGTCTCATCTAGCATCTCCCATGTGTCTGCTGAAGTAGAAAAGATGGCTGCCCTTTCTAGTGATACATCTGTGTATCGAGAAAAAGAACCATATCGAAAAGCCTTCCACTATATTCTAGAAAGACTGCAAAAACACTTATAGCAACTTCACACAGAACACAAATCATGAAGTTTGTTATGAAACAGTTGAACAATTCCAAAATGATTTACTTACGATTAAAAAATCTCTCATCGAAAATGATGATGCAATTTTAACAACAGGTAGTTTTAGTGAAGTATTACAAGCCACAGAAATCTTTGGCTTCTATCTTGCAAGTATTGATATGCGTCAAGACTCTAGTGTTCTAGAGGCTTGCGTTGCTGAACTATTGAAGTCCGCAAATATCGAAACAAGACTACAGTAGTCTTGACGAAGAAAAAGAAATGTGCTTTACTTTTAGATCTTTTAACAAATGATCCACGTATCTTGTCCGCAACACACGCACCAAAAATCAGAACTATTATCCAAGGAACTTGCAATCTTCAAAACCGCAAGAGAACTTAAAGACCGCATGGGTGAAAATGTGATTCGTCAACATATTATCTCTCACTCTGAAAGTATCTCTGATATGTTCGAATTAGCAATCCTTCTTAAAGAAGTTGGCTTTACTAGATAGTGAACATAGTCGTATGCAGATTGTTCCACTCTTTGAAACTATCGAAGACTTACAGAACGCAAATGAAATCATGCGTACATACTTAAATATTCCTCTTGTTAGAAAGTGGTTAAACGACCAAAAATTCTACCAAGAGATTATGCTTGGCTACTCTGATTCCAATAAGGATGGCGGATATCTCTCTTCAGGTTGGCATTTATATAAAGCACAACGTGAACTATCTTCCATTGGCGATGAATGTGGTGTGAAAAATCACATTCTTCCACGGTCGTGGTGGAACAGTTGGCGTGGTGGAGGACCATCCTATGATGCGATTACTTCTCAACCATTCGGTTCAATCAAAGACCGTATCCGTCTAACTGAACAAGGAGAAGTTATTGGTAATAAATATGGTAACCGCGACTCAGCTTACTACAATCTAGAAATGCTAATTTCTTCTACTTTAAACCGCATGGTTAACCCAATGGTGTTAAGTAAAGAAACATTGCGTGAATACTACACGATCATGGATCCAATTGTAGAAAACTCAAATGCAATCTATCGTGATTTAGTATTCAATGATCCACACTTCTATCAATACTTCTTTGCAGCAAGTCCAATCAAAGAAATATCTAGTTTAAATATTGGTTCTCGACCAGCAGACGTAAGACAATTACAGATATCAATGGCTTACGCGCAATCCCTTGGGTATTCTCTTGGTCACAGAATCGTATTATGTTACCTGGATGGTATGGCATTGGTTCAGCAATGCAACAATACATCGATCAAAAATCCAGAAAAAAACTTAGCACAATTACAACAAATGTATCAAACGTGGCCATTCTTTAAATCATTATTAGAGAATGCCGACATGGTACTTTCCAAGTCCAATATGGATATTGCTAAACAGTACAGTAACCTTTGTGAAGATAAAGAAACACGCTCAGTATTTGATCGTATTGAAAGTGAATGGCAACTTACAAAAGAAAAGTCTTACTACAGATTGAAAAGCACACTGAACTTATTCAAGATCTACCTGCATTAAGAGGAAGCTTAGACTATCGTCTTCCTTACTTCGATATCTTAAACTATATTCAAATTGAGTTAATTAAGCGTATCCGCCAAGGACAATATACAGAAGAACTTGAAAAGACAATTCACGTTACGATTAACGGTATCGCAACTGGATTAAGAAACTCTGGATAAGGAGGATTTATGAACTTTACTACATTAGCAAAAGAACGTTATTCTTGCCGTAAGATTTCTTCTAGACCTATCGAATCTGAGAAGTTAGAAGCTATTAAGCAAGCAGCGATTGCAGCACCTACCGCTCATAACTTTCAACCATTAAAAGTCTGGTTAATTCAATCACCAGAAGCACTAGAGAAAATTAAATCCGTAACACAACAGAAATTTCTGCATACATCCCCTGCCTGTTTCATCATTGGTAGCGATACAAGTCACGGATGGGTACGTGAAGCTGACTCTATGAACTTTGCGGATGTAGATGCAAGTATTGTCGCAACACACATCATGCTTGCAATCCAAGATCAAGGTCTTGCCTCGACTTGGATTGGAAACTTCTAACCAGAAAAAGATCAAAGAAGTATTCCCAATGATGGAATCCTATAACTTAATTGCTATCTTCCCAGTTGGATATCCAGAAGAAGACGCAAAACCTTCTCACCTACACACAACACGTAAAAGTGAGGATGAGTTCATCGAAACCCTTTAGCAAAAAAGAGAGACAATCTCTCTTTTTTAGTATGCATTTTATTTTATCCAACTTCCGTCATCACTTTACCTATATAGTAAATACCGTAAATAAACCCGCTTATAAACAATAGCCGAATAAATGAGCTACCTGCCAAATATAAATACTTGCGTTTCTCTAGCGTATCAAATGGCATACATAGAATCATTGCAAAATATTTTTTTAATATAAAAACTAATCGCAAGAATATAAACTCCACAGAAAACGATAATACCCCCATAGGAATAAGCCAATCCCTACTTTCATAGATGCAAGCACAAAACCAATCACAAAACAAATCGCCAGAAATATATCGATTCCAATCGATATCCTAACCAACCATTTAATCATCTGTATTTTATTATCCATACACTCTCCTATCTAGATTTTCAATAATTCATACTAGATAAGTACATTCCTTACTATAATCTAATATATCACATTAAAAATCATATCATTCATAATGAAAAATAGATGTAGCCTCAATATAGCCACATCTATTTATTACTTCAATAAACCTTGTGATTGCAAGAATTCTTTTTGCGACTGTCTCTGCAGCTTCTCCCTCAATTCCTACTCGATAATTCATTTCACTCATTTGACTTTCTGTGATTTTTCCAGCAAGTACATTTAAAATCTGTTCTAGCTCAGGATATTTATCTAACAGTTCCTGCTTCATAAGTGGAGCCCCTTGGTATGGTGGGAAGAGATGTTTATCATCTTCTAGTATTTGTAGCTGATAACGCTGTATCTCAGGATCTGTAGAATAAACTTCCGTCAATTGAATATCACCCGATTGAATTGCACTATATCGTAGTGCAGGCTCCATTGTTGCAACATTTAAAGATAATCCATAGAGTGCTTGTAGTCCTCGATTACCATCTTCACGATCATTAAACTCTAACGTAAATCCTGCTTTCACAAAATCCGCAACACGTTTTAAATCTGAAATTGTCTTGAGATGATACTCTTCTGCAATCACTTTTGGTACAGCAAGTGCATATGTATTTTGATATGCCATTGGTTTTAATAATACCAGGTTATCCTGTTTTTTAATTCCATCACGCGCAGCTTCATAGACTTCATTAGGATTATTACTTACAGTTGGTTTGTCCTGTAATAGACTTTCGGTAATAGTCCCTGTAAACTCAGGATAAATATCAATATCACCTTTTTTCAAAGCCTGATAAAGGAAATCTGTCTTACCAAAATTGGGTTTTTACTTCAACTGTAATATCTGTATTCGCTTCAATTAACAGTTTATACATATTCATGAGTATCTCAGGTTCAGGACCCATCTTTCCTGCAATTATAAGATGTTTATTGGTTTTTATTTTTGTAATTGTGAAGGAATATAAGAACCTCCTAATCCAAGTAATAGGCATAAAAATGCAATCATGCTGGTACGTAACTTTGCCTTTTCTAACCATTTTTAATAGTCCATTAAATAGAATTGCTAAAAATGCGGAGGATATTGCACCTATAAGAATTAAATTCACATTTCTACGATCAATCCCTAGTAAGATAAAGGTTCCTAGTCCACCAGCACCAACGAGTGCTGCAAAGGGTAGCTGTTCCAATAATCAAAACTGTAGCAGTACGAATACCAGACACAATTACCGGCATAGCTAGAGGCAATTCAAACTTCTTAAGACGTTCTAACTTGCTCATACCAAATGCAATTCCCGCTTCCTCTAGACTTGGGTCAATTCCATTTAGCGCTGTAATTGTATTCTCTAGAATCGGAAAGATTGCATAGATAACGAGTGCTGTTAAGGCTGGTAATGTACCAATCCCCATAAAAGGAATAAATAATCCCAATAACGCCATAGATGGTATTGTTTGGAAAATTCCTGCGATATTTAAGACGACTCCAGCAATACGCTTACGGCTGCTTAAAATAATTGCGAGTGGAACTGCAATTAATATCGCAATTAATAAACTTAGTAAAGATAATTGAACATGTTGTCCTAATGCAATCAACCATTCAGCAAATCTTGCTTGAAAAGTACTTAATAAATCATGCATGACTTACACCTCCAAATAAATTAGAAACAAACTCATTTGCAGGATTTTTCAGAATATTCTCTGGTTGGTCTACTTGGCATATCTCTCCATTCTGTAATACTGCAATACGGTCACCCAATAACAATGCCTCATCCGTATCATGTGTCACAAAGATTGTTGTCATTCCAAATTCTTTATGCAGTTTTTTTGTTAACATTTGCAGTTGTTTACGAGAAATTGCATCTAAAGCTGAGAAAGGTTCATCCATCAACAATATTTTTGGTTGACCTATCATTGCACGTACAATTCCAATACGCTGCTGCTCACCACCAGATAATTCACTTGGCATACGATGCATATATTCCTGCGCATTCAAACCAACTTTATCTAGTAGTTCAACCGTACGTTGCGTAATCTCTGCTTTACCCCATCCTTTCATTTCTGGAATTAAAGAGATATTTTCTAAAACCGTCAAATTAGGAAATAGTGCAATCTGCTGTAAAACATATCCAGTAGAAAGTCGTAACTCCTGTAAGTCATAATCCTTGATTCTCTTTAGCATCCATATAGATGTTGCCATCAGATGGTTCCAATAATCGATTTATCATCTTTAGCATAGTTGTTTTTTTCCTGAGCCAGAAGGTCCCTACAAGTATCATAAATTCACCATCTAAGATTTTTAAATTTACATTTTTTTAATACTGTATTCTCCTGGTAGTTCAAAACAACATTTTTATATTCAATCATATTACTACCCTATTTTTTTACAATAACCTTTCCAAACGAATGACTGCTTTCTAAATACTAATGCGCCTCTTGAATTTGTTCAATTTTAAAGATCTTTTCTGGATGTACATTAACATTGTATTTCTCAACAAAAGTCGATCAAATCTTGTGATTTATTTGTAGTAACATTTCCAGAATAGAATGTTGTGAGATAAACATTGTTATGCAATTCCATAATCGGATCGAAATCTTTTCAAAGTCCATTGTCCACCTAGTTGTCCACAAGAACAAATAATCCCGTCTTCTGCTAAGTGAGATATAGAATCTTTCATAACACTTGGCCCAACCAAGTCCAGAATCTTTGTAAAAGTTTGATTCGTATGAAGTATTCCGTCATTCTCAAAAATAACTTCACTAAATCCTCTTCCTAACAATTCTTGTTTTTGATAAATTTCTTGTAGTTCCAACCAAATATATATTTGGAAACTCACATTTTATCAGTTTCGTAAAAGCTGCCCCTACACCACTTGTTGCAGCTCTTACAGAATTCTATCATTGCAATGAATCTTTAGATTTTTGTATGCACCAAAAGGCTGTATAGTAAGTCTCAGGCAATGCAATTAAACTATCCAAATCCAACCTCTTTGTTATAACCGGATAAATTTGATGATTTGGTATCAATGTATATTCTGCATATCCACCATCAAAAATCACGCCCTATTTCACCCATAATAGAAATCATTTGTTGCTCAACATTTAGATTTTCTGCTGTTGTCTCTTCGATAATTCCAACACATTCAATCCCCAAAAATACGAGGAAATTTAACACTAGGAGATAATCCTTTACGAGTAAATATTTCACTATGATTCATTCCAAAACCTTGAATCTTTATCAAAGACCATCCATCTTTGAGTTTAGGCTTTGGAAATTCAAGTAATTCTAAAACTTCAGGCCCACCAGCTCTTGAAACTCTTACACACTGCATATCTGATTTTCACTTTCTGTTTAACTAACGTTTATCAAATGAAACCAAGTTATCAAGAATACGTTCTTGAAACTTTTCGAATTGCTTGATCTCCTCATTTTGAAATCCTTCATAGAAAATATCTGCTAGTTTCTTACTCACACGATCACCAATTTCTTTCTGAGACCAACCAAGTTGCGTTAAAATAATATATTTCTTACGTTTGTCCTTCGTACAGTGTTCACAGCTAACCAATCCCTGCTGGATGAGTTTTTCTATCATGCTCGTAAGCGTATTATTTGCAAGTCCAGTTTTGATTGCGATATCTGTGGAAGTTGCACGCCCATCTACACTACCCCATAAAACCGTAAGAATTTTACCTTGTTCACTACGATATAAAACGCCTTCTTCTTCATTTAATAATTTTTGAAATATACGACCATTCAATAAGCGTATATGCATTGTTAAAAACCACCTCTACGTTTATCCATATTACAACTCCTCATTTATTTCTATATGGAAATAATATACATAAATATTCTATCCGTCAATTATTTCGATATAGAAATAATTATAAATAGAAAAAGACCATGTATTCTGGACTTTTTGTCCAAAAACAATACATCGTCTTTTTATTTCTTAGTTACTTTTATTATAAATTGTTTCTCTTTGATAAATCTTGGCAAGTGTCCACAAGCCCAATGGACAATAGTATATGTCCCAATCCACTCATCCCAGCCATTGCATGCATATTAATCGTAGTCTCACCCATTCCTACCACTTCATATGCACCAATAACAAACATCGTTACAATTGTAAATACTAACCCTGCTTCCAGAATATGAATTGGCTTCTTTAGACTATGTATTTGTTCAAGATTCATATTTGCAGTTAATAGATATAATAAGATCATTACTACAAAAACCTAGAATTAATAAAATGACCATGCATCTTACCTAAGTGATTTGCTTCCGTAAAATGATAGAACTTTGTAAATTCACGATAGAATACACCAACAAATAAACCCATAATCATATTTGTAAATGCCAATCCTAATAAATTAATACGTTCGAAACTTGGAATATAGTACTTATAACCTAATACAACAATCATTAAATACGCAACTGTCTTAGGGCATCATTAACGCTCCAACGATTGGGAAAGTATTACTCCACAATACAACTGGAATATAGAATACAAAGCTAAGAAGAATCAATAACCACATGTGCTTAAGGCCTGCCTTATCTCTTTGCTGGTATGACCAATAAATCAGTAATCCTCCCAGAATCGCAAAAAGGAATATTACGATAGATTCCAAACATATAGTTTCCTCTGCAGTACCCCATGCATTCATCGGTAAAAGTACTAATATGATACGAAGAAATGCCAATACATGAACTACACTTAACTTCTTATTATCTTTATCACCGCTTTGATGACGATAGAAATAATAATAAAGAATATAGAAGATAGTCATTGTAATGCTAGTAACAAACTGTCCCCTCAAGATAAGGCAGTATATGTCCTGCAAAATCCTAAAGGACTCAAAGTGAGATACGATTCTCGGCAATAAATGGAATAGCATCTCCAAAACCAAGTAAGATTGCCATAATACCAAAATAACTTCGCACCTTTTAACTTTTTCTAATAATAGTCGTACACCTAATCCAATTACGACCGCTAAATATGTAACATCAAACAAACTTTCAACCATTGCCATTGTTATCCACCCTTTCATAACCCAATATATATGTAATTTAAACTTCTTTAGAAACTCTTGTTTTTGACCAATTCTCTTGAAATTACGTTTAATCAACGCATGAATAACACCTTGTAGATAGAACATCTTTTTCAAGTTCTATAGAGTTATCGTCTTTCACTTCCGTAAATATTTGTGTTTGGTCTTGATGGTTCTTCTTCCATTTTTGATTTAGAGAATCATTCCAATAAAGATAACGATTCTATAAATTGCATACGTATCTTTTTGAAAAAGAATCATAGATAACTGTTCACCATACTCTAGTAAAGTTGCTTCTAAATTCCCTTTCTTCTTATGAAGAATGTACATAAACTAACATATGAATATCAGTCACTTCAGAATCCAAAAACTGTAAAAATATGCATCTTCAAGATCTTCAAAGTATTGATAAAAAACTTCCTCTAGCAATATCTAATTCTTCAACAATTTCTTTAACTGTTACTTCTTGAAATGGTTTTTCTTGAAATAGACGCTTCAAGATTGTTAATACTTTTCCCTTTTTATCTTCTTTTTAAATGATGATATGTATCTTTTAGCCAATCCACTCACCTCCACAAAAAAATGACGTTATGTCACAATACCATTATGAATGACATAGTGTCATTTTACAAAGGGAATGACTCATATAAAAAGCAGCTATCAATTCACGATAGCTGCCTCTTTAAATTATTTATTTACTTAAATTCAACTTCTTTTTAGCTGCATATGCTGCAACTAACAATGACATAACTAGAATTGATGCATTGAGCGGAAGATTACTTGAATCACCTGTTTCAACACTTGGTGTTGGTTCAGGTTCTTTCTTATTTGTAATTTCCATCTTACCATTTGCGTCAATCAATCCATAAGTAACTTGATACTTCTTACCATCAATTGTGATAACGTTTGCTGATTCACCAACTTCACGTACTTCATAGGCGTTATCAATTGTCTTAGCAGCATCTCTTACCACAAGATTTGTATATGTTGTTGTCCAGTTGTTTGCAGCATTTAAGATAACTGGAGCACCTTCTGCTACACCATCCTTGTATAACTGTACTTCAACTTGACTAGCAATACCGCCAACCCACTTCTTTAGTAACTTCGATGTTTCTGTACTGAACTTCTTCATTACTAATTTCCTGATCATATGCACCAGAAGCATTTAGAGTAGCTTTATAGTTAACTCTAATTGTCTGAGTTCCAAATGTAGCAGTTGCTTCATTTGCTACCCAGTTTCCGTCTGTATCCATTTCTCTTACGAAGTAGATATTAGGATTTGTTGTGTCCTGAGCATCGTTTACCATGTCGTACTTGAATAGGTCTACGAACTTGAACTTCCAGTCGTTTGCATTACTCAAAGTAACCTGGTCAATCTGTGTAAATGTAGCAGCACCAGAAGTCATTAATTTGTCAACCTTTGCCTGGAAGATTTCACTTTCACTCATACTTGTTGTATCAAGTGCACTTCCATCCGCATTTGTTAATGCAACTGCATCAAAGTTAGCTTTAGTAATTCTAAATAATCCAACAGTAACAGATGTCACATGACTTGTATTTGTTGCTTCCCACTTCTTGAAACTGTCAGGTCAACCTTATCGTAACTAACTGGATCTGTACCGAATGCTACTGAACCATTCGAACCAATACCACCACCACGAGGTGCAGAGTTACCAGTAACGATAACTTCAGCTGCATTTCTAGCTGCAGCCTTACCTTCATCAGATACAATTGCTTTTAATGCAATCTTTTCTGTGATTCCATCAAGAGTTCCTCTATCCACAACAGGACTTACTGTACTTGGATATCTAGGACTACCATCTGAATTTCCTAAATAAGCTTCATCAATCTTACCATCTTCATACCAGTGTACTAACCAGTTATCAAGACCGTTGTTAGAAAGAATTAAAGTCTGTGTTGCTGGGTCTTGCTTATTGATAGAAGCCACATCATCACCAGCTGCTGATGTGTCATTATTATCAGCACCTGTACCAGCTACGTTATCAAAGAAGGATGCACCATTTGTAACAGCTGTTGTAGCACTACCAGTAGGACATAACCACATACCACCACCAAGTTTAGTAGCTGTATTTCCAGTAACAAGTGTCTTACCCATATGTAATACATATGGAACAGATGCTACATATATACCACCACCTTGCTTGCCAGCAGTATTGTTAGTAAACTGACCGCCATTTACATAAACTTCTTTGGAAGCTACATATAGTCCGCCACCAACTCCATTCTCGGCATTCGGGTCTGTAATCTGACTTGTAACAGCTGTCATAGTAGCCTCATTGCCTGTGATTAGACCACCATTGATTGTTGCGGCAGCTGGGAAGAATCCTCTCCAACGAGCTTCGCCAAATCTCTTACCATCAGCTGAAGTAAGATAGTCGACTACACCAATACCGCCACCGAAAGGAGCCTTATTACCACTGATGGTTCCACCATCCATTGTTAGTATACCTGTACCATTCACCGCGATACCACCACCTAAAACAGCTGCTGTATTGTTAGAGATAGTACCACCTTTGAGGTTGAGAATACCTTTTGAGTAATAGTGTGCTGGATTACTGAAGTTATTCTGCATTGTGTAGTTTGTACTATATGTTCCAACTAGTATTCCACCATATTCTGCAGTATTACCTGTAATAGTACCACCCGTCATCTCCATAGTAGAGCTTCCCTTGATACCTTCAACTCCAACAGCTGCATTTGAGCCACTACTTCCAGAATGTTCTAATGTATTGTTTGAGATATCTCCTCCATTCATGAAGAAAGAAGCACCCTCTGTAATTTTTAACAACATTCGTAAACTGGTTACTCATGTAGTTATCATGAATTGATCCACCATTCATTGTAAGTACTGCATTTGGGATCCTTTAGCCGTTACGATACCTACCATTGCACTGTTTGATCTTACATTCTTAATTTCACCACCGTTAATAGTTAATTTACCCTGGTTGTTAATAACAGAACTCTTGTAGTTGGTGTCCTTTGCATCACCATCAAGAATAATATCTTCCCAAGTAAGACTTGCACCTTCTTTAATGTCAAATGCAATTGCAGTGCTAGTTCTTGTAAGAGTAACACCACCCTTTAAAGTGATATCCTTTCCTGCAGGAACTGTTACTGTAGCAGTTAATTGCATATCTGCAGTTAAAACAATTTCTGTAGGTTCCGTAGCATCATTAATTGCTTGTTGAAGCTCGGCAATCGTACTTGCATTTACTGTCGCCGCATGTGCATCCAATTTAAAAATTGGAAACATAGAAAGCGAAATCATAAATGCTAGTAAAATTGAAAATAACGATTTCTTTCTAAACATTTTTAAAACCAACCTTTCCCTCAAATACCTATGAAATACTCTAGCTATACTGTAAAAATAAATAGAAGAAAAACACCCTTTTCATCATATATAAATACAAAAATAACTTTTTCATTTCTATTCCTTAATATCATATAATATCTAGATAAGATTAACAATTTCTTAAGATAAATTTTTAAGAATTTATTAACCATTCTTATTCTTTTGTATATTTTATCAACAATTTAAAAGAGTACTCACATCATGAGTACTCTTTTAAGCTTTTCAATTACTTCGTAGCATGTTCTCTTTTTCTAATGAAGGCAAGTACCAATAACAATGTTCCAAAGAATGTCATTGAAGCTGCGTGTCCAAATAGATTTGTCGCATCACTTGTCTGTGGTGTCTTTTGAACTGTTGAAGAACCTCCACCTACACTTGGAGTGCTTGGTGTACTTGGTTGTGGAGTTGAAGTAGGTTTAGAGTTTGCATCCTTAGGATCTGTACCATTTGCTACTTCTTCTGCATCTGTGTATCCATCGTTATCATCATCTAAATCAGTAACGTCTGGATCACCATCTCCATCAGTATCTCTTTGCACAGTAATTTCAATATTCTTCGTTACTGTTGTGCCATCTGGGTTTTGAACAGTTACAGGAATCTCGAAGGTACGAGTTTCTTCCGCTGGCGTCCAATCTGTAACATCTGGTGTTCCACTGATTGTCTTAGTAGTTGGATCATAAGTTACACCATTAGGTAGCTTAGATGTGTCTACTGTTACTACTGAAGCTGGATCACCTGGAGTAATTACAATATTTGTAATTGGGCTTTCATCAATTACTGTCTGTGTCGGATTGCTAATTGTAGGTTGTGCTACAGGAGTGATAATAGCTGCAGGTCTTGAATTAGGATTCTTTGGATCTGAACCAGCATTCTGCTCGTCTGTATCAGAAATTCCATCTCCATCATCATCTGTATCTGTAACATCCGGTATACCATCACCATCTGTATCTCGTTGTACTGTAATTTCAATCGTCTTTGTTACTGTTGTGCCATCTGAATTTGTGACTACTACAGGAATTTCGAACTTACGTGTTTCTTCTGTTGTACCCCAATCTGTAACATCAGGTGTTCCACTAATTGTCTTAGTTGTTGGATCATATGTTACACCATTTAGTAACTTCGTAGTATCAACCGTAACAGTTGATGCTGGGTCGCCTGGAGTAATTACGATATTTGAAATTGGTTTTTCATCAATGACTGTCTGTGTTGGATTTGAGATAGTTGGCTGTGGTGTTGGAGGTGTCGTTGGCTTAGAGTTGGATCCTTTGGATCTGTGCCCTTCGCAGTTTTCCTCAACATCTGTGTATCCATCTCCATCATCATCTGGATCAGTTACATCTGGATCTCCATCTCCATCTGTATCTCTTTGTACCGTAATCTTGAAAGTACTTGTTGTTGGATTTCCAGCAGTATCTGTCGCTGTTACAGTCACTGTAATCTCACGAGTTTCTTCTGTTGGTGTCCAGTCAGTGATTGCTGGTGTTCCTGTAATCTTCTTTGTAGTTGGATTGTAAGTTACACCATTTGGTAGATTGCTTACTGTTACTGTTGTATTTGGATTATCAACTGTAACTGTAATCTCACTAATTGGATTACCCTCTACGACTGTCTGATCAGAGATAGGTGTAATAGAAGTTGTTGGCTTAGAGCCGGGTCCTTAGGATCTGTTCCTCTAGCTGCTTCTTCTGTATCTGGATATCCATCTCCATCATCATCTGTATCTGTAACATCTGGTGTACCATCACCATCTGTATCTCGTTGTACTGTAATCTCAACAATCTTTTGTAACCTTTGAACCATCTGGATTTGTTACTACTAGGGATTTCAAACTTACGTGTTTCTTCACCTGTACCCCAATCTGTGATTGTAGGTGTTCCACTGATTGTGAATGCATTTGGATCATATGTAACTCCATTTGGTAATTTTGTTGTGTCAACTGTAACTGTTGAATCGATATTTCCAGTTCCAATCAGAATTGGAGAAATTGGAGTCTTATCAACCACTGTTTGTGTTTGATTTGAAATACTTACAGGTTCAACAGGTGTAATGATAGCTGCAGGTCTTGAGTTGGAATTCTTAGGATCGGGAACCCCTTCGCATTCTCCTCCACATCTGTGTATCCATCGTTATCATCATCTGGATCAGTAACGTCTGGATTACCATCTCCATCTGTATCTCTTTGTACTGTAATTTCAATCGTCTTCGTTACTGTTGTGCCATCTGAATTTGTGACTACTACAGGAATTTCGAACTTACGTGATTCCTCTGTTGTACCCCAATCTGTAACATCTGGTGTTCCACTAATTGTCTTAGTAGTTGGATCATATGTTACACCATTTGGTAACTTCGTAGTATCAACCGTAACAGTTGATGCTGGGTCGCCTGGAGTAATTACGATATTTGAAATTGGTTTTTCATCAATGACTGTCTGTGTTGGATTTGAGATAGTTGGCTGTGGTGTTGGAGGTGTTGTTGGCTTAGAGTTGGATCCTTTGGATCTGTGCCCTTCGCAGTTTCCTCAACATCTGTGTATCCATCTCCATCATCATCTGGATCAGTTACATCTGGATCTCCATCTCCATCTGTATCTCTTTGTACTGTAATCTCTACAATCTTTTGTAACCTTTGAACCATCTGGATTTGTTACTACTACAGGGATTTCAAACTTACGTGATTCCTCTGTTGTCCCCCAATCTGTAACATTAGGTGTTCCACTAATTGTCTTCGTTGTTGGATCATACGTTACACCGTTAGGTAACTTGTTAGTATCGACCGTAACAGCAGATGCTGGGTTACCTGGATTAATCACAACACTTGTAATTGGTTTCTTATCAACTACTGTCTGTGTTGGGTTTGAGATTGTTGGTTGTGGAACCGGAGTAATAATCACTGCAGGTCTAGAGTTAGGATCCTTTGGATTAGAACCTGCAGCCTGCTCATCCGTATCAGCTACTCCATCTCCATCATCGTCCAAGTCAGTAATATCAGGATTTCCATCATGATCTGTATCACGTTTGTACTGTAATCTTGAAGGTACTTGTTGTTGGATTTCCAGCAGTATCTGTCGCTGTTACAGTCACTGTAATCTCACGAGTTTCTTCTGTTGGTGTCCAGTCAGTGATTGCTGGTGTTCCTGTAATCTTCTTTGTAGTTGGATTGTAAGTTACACCATTTGGTAGATTGCTTACCGTTACTGTTGTATTTGGATTATCAACTGTAACTGTAATCTCACTAATTGAATTACCCTCTACGACTGTCTGATCAGAGATAGGTGTAATAGAAGTTGTTGGCTTAGAGTCGGGATCCTAGGATCTGTACCTCTAGCTGCTTTCTTCTGTATCTGGATATCCATCTCCATCATCATCTGTATCTGTAACATCTGGTGTTCCATCACGATCAGTATCACGCTGCACAGTAATCTTGAAAGTCTTTGTGGATGTATTACCTGCTTCATCCTTCGCTTCTACTGTAACAGTGAATTCACGTGTTTCTTCTGTTGATGTCCAGTCTGTAACTGTAGGTGTACCGCTAATCTTCTTTGTAGTTGGATCATATGTAACACTCATTCGGTAGATTGCTTACTGTAACTGTCGCATTTGGATCATCAGTAGTAACTGTAATCTCACTAATTGGATTACCTTCTACAACTGTCTGATCTGAAATTGTTGTAATTTCAGGTGCCTTAACATCCTTCCATACAGCGAATACTTCTTTCGCATCAGTGATGTTTGTTAAGATATTTGCTTCTGCAGCAGTCGCAGATGCACTAGAAGCCCAACCTAAGAATTGATAGCCATCTCTTGTTGGTTCTTCTGGCTGAGTTGCTGTACCACCTACTGCATTTACTACTTTATCTGTATCTGTTCCATCTGACCACTTACCACCATTTGTATCAAATGTAACCTTAATTGCACCAACATTTACCTTTGTATCAGATACCATTGGATTATTCCCATCTGGAGAATATGCTACAAGGATAACCTTATCCCCATCATTGAATGTTCCAGCTGGTACGTTCACAGTGAAGTTACCATCTGTTAAATCAGAGTAAGGAATCGTTGTTTGTGCCTTGACGGGTTGTGTAGTGTAGTCTGTATCATCCGCAACATACTTATATGCTTTTACAATTACGTTACCAGCATCTGTATTTGTAGCTGTTAGATTTGTACTAGTATCAGCAGGATTTGGATGAATTGTCTTAGGAACTGTACCAACGATTGTTTGTGGTGTGTTCGCTTCGATATTTGTTGTAGTTACATTTGGTTTTTACTACAAGATAGGATTTCGCATCCTTTGGATCAGTATGATCGAGTGAGATATTCCTGTCCATCTAGTACACCATCACCATCTGTATCTACATTGAACTTATCTGTGCCAATTTCATCTTCTACGAAATCAAATAAACCATCCTTATCTGTATCAAGTACCTGTAAGAAGGCATTTGTATATGTATTTTGAATAATCTTATTTGGTTTTACCACCATCTGGTTTTTCTAATGTTAGGGAAAAGCAGATGAAGAATCAACAAAGTCAGCAGTTAACCAAGATTCAAAAATTTAATTGTTGGCCATTTGTATTAATATAGTTATTTAATGCTTCCGCAAACTGTTGATTTGTTACATTACTCTTTAACTTATATTCAATTGTATAAGATCTTCTTTGACCTAATGCACCATAAAATACTTGGGAATCAAGCGTACTTCTTACTTGAGTAACCTTATTCCAATCACCACCAACAATACTTAGTTCTGGAGTATCCTTAGTAGAGATAACACCATTACCATTAGGATCAACCACAAGTTTGATAGGATTAGAAGCTGTAATTGTTCCTGTTGGAGTAGATACACCAAGTGTTACATTATCTGTATCAATATACTGTAATAATTCCTGTGGAATTACTTCATTGATATAAAGAACCCATGCACTATTGGCCTGTAAGAAGTTTTGGTCAGGTTTAAAAGATACAGTAGACTTAATCGTCTTTGTTTGTGCATCATAAGATACCATCTTACCCGCATGACCACCAGAGAAATTACCGTCCTTAGACTGAGTGCCATCAGTACCAAGTCCATTTAACCCTGTTCCTAAGTAGTTTGTATTACCTTTTTGAAGTATTTGTAGGGAGTTCTGGAACATTAGGATTATTTTTTTAGGATAAATCCATTATCATAGCCACCCTTATCAGCCTTACCATCAGCTCTCACCCATACTGTAGTAAAATCAATTTTCTTGGATGCTAATCCTAAGCTATCGAGTGTTTTACCATTTTTTAGCTTAATTACGATATCTCTATTTGTAATAACACCAATCAAACCAGACTGTAATGTTTGATTGTTAATCAGAACTTTCCATAATGCACCTTCTGCTTCTTTCTCAAACGCAGTTCCATTAATTGTTATGGATTCAATCTCTTTATAGAATTCATCATTAAAGAAATTTAGTAAAAATCTTCCATTATATGGACCTTTATCTGTTCCACCCCAGCTACCTGGAAATTTTGCCCACTTAGTAACGGTTAGGTAAATACCATTACTATCTTCTTTTGTGAAATCTGTTCTTGCATAATCCAAAACACCATCCGTTTCTCCAGCTAACGTATAGTTAACTTGATTATCCATGGATCTTTGTTTGAATTCCTTGTGCAGAAAACCTTTTATCGGACTTAAAAAAACAATGTACAACCTAATAGCGCTGACATGATTTTAAACGATAGTTTCTTTGCATTACTACGCTTTTTGTTTGATTGATATTTCCAAAAATACCACTAATACCCATAGTTCTTCTCCTCCAAATCATCAAAAAACTACAAAAAGTGTGCTTTTAAAGCGCTTATACTATAACATGGATTATTTGTAAAATATAATTCGTTTTTGTTTTTTTATTTAGTGAAAATTGTTAATTCTTGAAAATAATGATTCTATTTACAGAAAGTTAATTTGCAAATAGTTAAAATTACATGAAGTATCTGATACATACTTTTAGACAAACAATAATAATTGTGTTTTTACAAAAATATTTAGTGATTTTCATGATATTACAGTTTTAGACTTATCTTTTACGTTTTTCTTAATTTTTGTATATATACACCTTAATATTGATATGCTATATTATCATCGTTTCAAATAAGGGAAAGGTAAGAAAAAATATGAACATGAGAAAAGTTATAGCAATAATTATATCTATTATATCAATCAGCCTACTAGCACTCACAAACGTATCTGCTAGTTACATGCCTACTAACCCAATCGACAAAGATGTAGACGGTCAACCTGCTGGAGAGGAATATAAAGATAAATTTGAATTTGTATTAAAAAGATCCAGAAGGCAATCTTGTCAGTCCAACAATCAAAAATGACATCCTGCCAACTTTGACAGTGATGGCAACCCTACATATTATTATGGTGAATTCTTTCTGGGATACGAGGTCGAAAACTACTTGGATCATCACCAACTAGATCCAACAAAATCATATGTAACATTTACATTAGAAGAAGTTCAAACAAATGTACCGAATATGAAATTCGACTCAAAAGTATACAACATTAATGTATATTATACTGTTATTCCTAATCCATTTGGTGGACATAATAACTTTCGATACTATGGAAGTTGATGGAGAACTATACGACTTAGTAGGAGAAAAGACTAATTCAAAATCCTGATGGAACTTTTACTACAGATTATGGTAATTTTGCTAAGATTTAAGTTTAATAATACAACAATCCACTTTGTAAATCACACTGTCAATAAACTATGGGAAAAATGGTTCTGAATCTTCTGTTGAAGTTCAATTATTGAAAGATGGTACTCCTTATGGTGCACCAGTAGAACTAAATGATGCTAATGCTTGGACATACACTTGGCAACAGCTTGATGATAGTTATACATGGTCCGTTGTGAAGTGAAATATCCCTGAAGGCTATCAAGCAACAACTGTCGTTTCTGCAGATGGCTTTAACAACAACTATCACAAATACCAAGACTGTTACACCTGCTGTAGAAGATCCTGCTAACCCTACAGATACTACAGTTACTCCAAATAAACATGGAGAAAGTGTTAAGACAAGTGATTCATTCAATGCTCTTGCATGGTCACTCATCCTGGGTACATCTTTTGTAAGTATATTGTTCACAATGTATATCAGAAGAAAAATACAAAATGAACATTCATAAGATCAAATATTTAGCAGTACTATCAATGATTCTTGACCATATGGCATCTGTATTATTTTGCACCAGATGCCATTGGCTATATTATTCTAAAAACTAATCGGTCGTGTTACAGCACCAGCAATGTGCTTTTGCATTAGCACAAGGTTTTATACATACTTCAGATCGTAAAAAGTATTTCTTGCGACTTATCATTTTTGCGGGTATTTCTAAATTCCCTACTCCTACTACATGAGTGGCAGTATATGGTTTCCAACTGAGAATATGTTATTTACATTAGCTTGTTCTTTCTTACTTCTAGAAATTGTAGAATATCACAAGCGCTTTAGAATTCTTTTCAATACCTATTGCAATCAGCATTTTATATATAGCAACATTCACAGATTGGTTTTGTCTTCGGACCACTATTTACTCTATCCTTTTATTTAAATAAAGGAAATAAAGACTTACAAGCATTGTGTCATGCATGCATTAGTTTTTCTAAGTCTAGGTTATTCTGCATATGTATGCATGCAACAAGGTCTTCAATGGTATTCTCAAGTTTGGCAAATTGGTGTAATTCTTTTCGTTCCAATCATATATTTGTATAATGGAAAGCCAGGTAACAAATCCACTTTCAATAAATGGTTTTTCTACCTATTCTATCCCTTGCACTTGCTTGTAATCGGAATAATACGTTCGAGATTATAAGTTGTATTTCTAAACAATTAAATTAGTAGAATAGGTTCTAACTAATAAATAGTTTTTACATGTAGAGGTTAGTAATTTAATAACGATTTATTTTTAATGCGATCTACTAGTAATAGTAGATCTTTTCATTTTGTTTTTATGATTATACCTAGTACTTACAGTACATTGTTCCAATTTCTGTTCTAACTATCAAAATCATAACTCTTTTTGTATAGTAGTATCGCTTACCTGTATATGGATATTCTTTTAATGCAAACACCTCTTTATAACCATGCTTTTTCATAAAAATTCTGGTGCTTGAAAATGAAATGTATTAACAAAAGAATACTTACATCCTCTATTGAATGATTCAAGTTCTGCCATTTTTAAGAATTTTTGAACCTAGACCTTGTCTTCTAACATCATCTCTTACATACAAATATTCAATCTCAAGCCAATACCCAAAAGTCTCCGCTACAATTCCAGCAATTAAATTCCCATGATCGTCTTCTATATAAATGTTAAAGGGATTCACTCTGTGACGGTTCTCTATTAGAACGATTATATGCACGGATTAAATTTGCTAATTCTTGTGCTTTTTCAGATTTAATATTTTCTAATTTCAATTTCATACTATTCTCCATATTTTTAAATTTCATTAGCTACAAAGATTTAATATCTTTGAGACTGACAATTCCTTAACGTTTAGATAATAAATATATTCCTAAATTATCTATGTAATGACTATCCCATCAACATAACCATCGGTCCATTGATTTGTCTCAATAACGCATCTCATTTTCATAGAATACATATAGAAAAATATCATATTTGCACAATTATAAATGACTCGCACATCTACAGTTTAAAGATAGATACGAGTCAATTTATTATTTTGTATTCTTTCCTTTAAATAATAATACACGATCGTCAGTTTTGAATCAGTGTACTACCTGTTGCAGGTATAATTTCATCATTTCGATTGATTGAAATAATCAACTTATTATCTGGTAGATTTAAATCACGAATATATTTATGATTCCATGCATGATGTTCTGTTACCGTAAGATTCTATGAGGTCTTGTCCATTTGGATCGAAAGTATTCTTCTCACTCCAAACAATAATATCATTTGGTTTTAATACAAGACTTCCATTAGGAACCAATGGTTTTCATCATCGTATTACCTTCGCAATGATTAAATGTTTATCTAAAGATATATCTTTAATCTGTCGATATGCAAGAATACCACCTTCATCAACTACTGACTTTACAAATGTAATACTTTCCTTTTCCTACATAATAATTAAATGTTCTTAATACTTCATTACGAGGATCGATCATGTGTAACTTTTCAGTTACCCACTTCATAGAGGAACCTTGTATGAGTGATGATATTAAGCAGACTCCAAAACACAATATGGAAGATATCTACAGGACTAGATTTATACTGATTTGACTACCATGATTGCAAGGCAATCGCAGCTACTACTGAAGTCCTCCCAAGAGACTAGCCACTTTTTGATTTAATTTTCAAAATCAAACGGTAACATCAAACCAAATACTACAGGTGGTCTAACAATAAAGATAAGTATAACTGCAATAACAATCGCAAAGAATAAGTTTGCTAAGATATGTGCAGGTGTAGCTAGTAATCCTAAGATAAAGAACAATAGGATATTCATAATGTTAGATACACCATCAAAGAAGAACGTTACCTCTTTCTTTGCGATAAATACTTGATTTCCTAAAAATCAAACCGAGGGTATGAGACGGTTAAATATCCATTTCCATTTAATAACTCACTAATCGAGAAAGATAATAGTACAACCGCAATGATAAAGACAGTAATAAATCCACTCTTTTGAAGATCTGTATACTCCATGAATTTACAGTACAACATAGGCAACAATGACACCAATGAGAATACCCCAGAAAAATCTGGAAGAATAACATTGTGCCAATAGAAATCTGTTCCCCTTTAATTAAAGCTAAGAAGATACAAGTCAGTGTAAACGCCATTGGGTCGTTTGAACCACTTTCAAGTTCTAAAAGAGATGCTGTATTGTATTTTAAATTCAAATTCTTTGAAGAGAGAATATTTGATACAGATGCATAATCCGTAGAGCCAATGATAGAACCTATCAAGAAACTCTCTATCCAGCCAAAACGAAGAACAAAGTGAATTAACGTTCCCGTCAGTAATGACGTAAAAGATGACTCCCAATGTGGATAGAATTAATGATTCGATTACAACCGTTCTTCCGGCTTTCCAGTTTGTACCAAACCCACCATAGAAGATGATGATTAGTAACGCTATTTTGGAGAAGTTTTCTGCAAACTGATAATCTTCAAACTTATACCCAATAAGACTACTTATGATACCTAGAGACAAGAACAACATCAAAGAAGGAATCCCGGACTTCTTTTGCTATCTGAACCGCTATCAGAGCACTAGTAATATGACTGATATATATAAACATACTCTATCCACCCCTATTGTTGTCATTCTATCAAAATTCAGTATATCTTTCAAAGCACAGATATACATACATGCATCGTATCAGTAATGTATTATTCTTCTACCACAATAATTCTTTTTAAATTACAATAATAGAATATGAATGCAGTGAAGGACAGATTGCAACAAATGCACAGCTATAATACCTGGCACCAAAATCACTGAAGGATCAAACCCTTAAAAAAATAATATCCACCACGAATTAATCCATGAAACACCATCGCCGCAATAATACCAGAAATGAAGACATGTAAGAATGTTCTTCTTAATAACATTTTTCTTTGCGGATTCAACCTCATCAGCTGTAACCTCCGTCTTATTTAAACCCTAGTTTCATGATAAGAGATTCTTGTTTAATCTGAGAGTAAATAAAACTGATCAATAGAATTGGCGTTAAACAATCTCGATTAAAACAAATAGATAAAATCCAACCACCAATCATACTAAAACTAAATAACATGTACATATTGTTTCCAAAGTTATACAATTCTTGTTTTACATACTCATCTAACTCAGTTGTGATGCCATAAAATATTTTATAAATTCAATTTGTAAATTCTTTTTCATTCTTATTCTCCTGTTGTAGTTTCCCAAAATAAGGAATTTAAATCAGTGTGTAAAGCTTTTTGCAAGTTTAATACATAGTTCTAAACTCGGATTATATTTATCATTTTCAATCATATTGATTGCTTGCCTTGATACATCTATCTCTCTAGATAACTGTAATTGAGACATATTTAGTTTGACTCGAAATTCTTTTTACACGATTCATAATCACCTCTATAAATGTCAAATATATTTGATATACATAAAGTAATCATACGTTTGTATCTATGTCAAATATAATTGACATAGATAGGATTAAAAACTATAGCCAACTTAAATTAGCTATAGTTAAAATCAATATTCTATATAGTTACTATTTAATTAAACCAAACAAATCATTTAAGGCTTCTGCCATTGTTGGGTGTGTGAAGATCTGATTTGCGAGTGCTGTATATGGTTGCTTGGCAATCATTGCAGTTACGACGATATTGATTACTTCATGAGATTCTTCACCAAATAATACAGTACCTAAAATCTGATTTGTATCTGCATCTACGATTGCCTTATAAATACCAGTTTGATTGCCAAGAATCTTTGCCTTTGGGAATTGCGGTAACTGGTAATGTAGCTACCTTGATGTTATATCCAACCTGACGAGCTTCCTTCTCGCTTAAACCAACTCTGGAATAAGTTGGATGTAAGAATGCTGAGAATGCAATTGGTTGTCTCTCGTTTCTTGTATATACACCGTTACCATCTAAATAGCTCTTTACAATACGATAGTCATCTAAAGAAATGTAAGTAAACTGTGGTCCACCATTTACATCACCCATCGCAAAGATATGTGGCTTATTTGTTTGTAGGTGTTCATTAACATTTACAAATCCACGTTCTGAAACTTCAACACCTGCATTCTCTAAATAAAGTTCTTTTGTATTTGGAGTTCTACCTGTCGCAACAAGTAATACATCTGAAGAAATCTTACCAGTTTCTCCATTTACTTCATAGGATAGAGTGACTGTATTTTCATCTTGTTCAACGTGCTTTGTATCTGCACCAAAGATAAACTCAACACCTAATGACTTATAGGATTCAAATACAGCGTTTGCTACATCATCATCTTCTCTAGCAAGTAACTTTTCTGCCTTGTCAATAACTGTAACCTTTGTACCAAACTTTGCATATGTAGCCGCAAATTCTAGACCAATGAAAACCACTACCCAAGATTGTTAAAGTCTTAGGGAAATCCTCTAGATTCATAAGTGTTTCACTCGTATGAATTCTCTTACCTACTTCTAAGCCTTCCACAGAAGGAATAAATGGCTTAGCACCTGTATTGATAAAGATACGATCTGCAGATACTTCCTCTACTCCATTTTCTGTCTGTATATTAACTGTATGTTCATCCTTGAATGAAGCAAGTCCATCAATAACTTCGACGTTACTATTCATCGCAACCTTGTCATAGTTTGCCTTATTGAGTTTAGCAATCAAAGCTTTCTTATTGATAACTGCATTCTGATAGTATTCTTCATTACTAACTTGACTGTAGCTTCTACGATCTGCTGCAGTTGCTAAAAACTTAGATGGAATACATCCAACATTGATACATGTACCTCCATACATCTTAGGTGACTTCTCAACTAATATAGTTTTCTCACCTTTATTGCCTAAGTAATTTGCTAGTGTTTTACCAGCCTTACCAAAACCAATAATAATATTTGTTACTTTCTTATTCATAATTAGATACCTCTCTACTACCGATTATAGACCTACTGATTAAAAATTCTTTGTTAAAATGCTCAAAACTTAAAAACTTTATTCTATCTGCAATAGAATAAAAGGCATATATCTTTAATTTTTAATCATATCAGGAAATTCGTTTAATTGTTTGTTCTCTGTAGCCAAAGCCATGATTGAATTAACAACTTCCTTTGGCTTTTTCAACGTATATTTCATGGCTTGTATCTGTTATAAATTGAATAAAGATATGATTCATATTCTCTTGGTTAGCTTCAATTTTATTCTTCTTATATTCATATACAAACTCAGGATGATCCGATAACAGTAATAATGTTTCTGTATTCAAACCAGCATGGAAGATATCAATATAATGTTCTCGAAAGTAAGCTCGTTAGTTTAGATATCGTTTCTGCATTCATATCTAACTGATTTTCTTTAATATAAGATTTTGTCATAACAATATCTTCTTCAAGCGTTATATTCATCAAATCATAATCGATGATACCTCCATCTAAGATGATTAGATTTCTTGCTTGTAAGAAAGAATGATAACGAATTGCTATATCAGCACCCATCGAAAAAGCAATCACATTAGAACCAACAGGAATTCTATCTGTTAACCATTCTATCAAATCTTGTTCACTCTGAATCTTTACATCTCGGTTTGAATACTGTCCTGGTATATCAATAAACTGTACTTCATAACCGAGACTGATTTCATCACTTTTTCTAAGTCTTGAAGCGATTCTTTTTGTACTACCTAAGCCTGAAATAAAATAAAAACTTCTTCATCTTTCTCCTTATATTAATTCATCTTTCTCCTTATATTAATCTGTATAAGTCAACTATATTATCACTCAAATGATAATATAGTTTCCAAAGCAAAAGTAAATTCAATCAGCATTCATACTACTCTGTTCTTTAAAATATCCGGAAAGTTTCCTATAAGGAAGTGTCTGTAATCGGAATGATTAGTTGATTTTTTTATATTCCTCTTTGATAATTTCTATAATTCTGTTCTTACGTTTTTCTGATAAATCTTCGTAGCGAAGAACTGTAATCAATCCATCTTTTTCTGCTTGTAAGATTGACTCGTATGCATCTGGTATATATTCTACATTTATCACATTCACTTCTTCCGAGCTTGCTATTGCATCTGGAATCTCAAGATTATATCCAGAGTCTTTTTACATCTTTTGCAGAATAGATATATCCAGAAACACCTTTATACGTATTAATTAATGCATTTGGGTAATATTCTTCTAGTCTAAGACGACCATCTTCATTAAATCCGTAATATCTCCATTTTTGCCATTTACCATCATAGATAAAGCCACTATCTTTACAATACTTTTTCTATTGCATTACTTAAATAAACAAGTACATTTTCTCTTTTTTGTAGAAAAAATACACTAAAGGAATATCGTGGTTAGAAACACGTGGTTCTAAAGTTGTTATACCTTCAATCTGTGATGCATGATAGAACATATTTACTCTATCTCCTTATTTTCTCGATACAAACATTCCATATTCTTTTGGAATTTCTATAACTCCTTGTTTTTCATAGTTGGAAATTAGTCTATATAACTCTTCTTCCGAATAATTTTTGCCAATCATTCATTTCCTTAAAGGATTGGATATACTCTACTAAATCAGAACGATCGCTAATGCGTAACTTATCTACATACTCCAACTTTTCTACACTTGAAAACCAATGTTCAAGTATATCTTTGCCATTTTGTAAGGTAAATGTGTTGACGTTCTGTTTTGAACGTTTAACATCTGATTGATGAATGATTCAACACCATTTTCACCATACGTAGCACAGTAGAATATTTCCATTCTTTTTAATACTCGTCTGATTTCTGATAAAGCCTTATCCAAATTCGGAATATGATACAGCATCATATTTGCAATAACGATATCAAATCGTTCATCTTCATATGGTAACTCTTCTGCATTCACAACCTCATAATGAATATTTGAATGTTCTCCAATATTGTTTTTAGCTTCTTTAATCATGCCTTCAAATAAATCTGTAAAATAAACCTCTTTACAATCCTGAAGTAAATGCGTATGTTCCTTCCAAGTAATACCTGTACCACAGCCAAGTTCTAAAATTGAAGAGCCTTTCTGAATATCATAATGCTTTTACAATCCAATGATTAAAACCTTCTTTATTTGTAGAATAAAGTTGATGTAATCGAATACGGATATTTAGTTTATCTGGATTTTTGTATTGTGTATTTACTGTATCTGTCGTAACTAATTTATTCATTTTTCTTCTATATACTTTTTCTCTTTCACTTCTTTGTTAGTAAAACAATATTCTCTACATGTGGTGTAAAACCCAAAGAGATCAACTGGTACAATCTTTTTAATCTGATATCCAGCTTTCTTAAGAGGTTCGATATCTGTAACTTGTGTGTATGGATTACAAGAAATATATACAACTCTATCTGGAGCAAGCTGTGCTAGTTTATGCATGAATGGTAGTGTCATTCCAGATCTTGGTGGATCCAAAATAACTACATCTGGTGTTGTATCCATGCGTTGAATAAACTCTGCCGCATCAGCTGCATAAAATTCTGTGTTTGGTAATTTATTGTGCTTCGCATTGTTTTTAGCATCTCGGATTGCTTGTGGATTAATTTCAACACCAATTACATGCTTTGCACTTTGAGCTGCTAGTAAAGAGATTGTTCCAATACCACAACATGCATCTAGTACAACATCAGTATCTTTAATCTTTGCTAGTGATAGTGCTGTATGATAGAGTACTTCTGTTTGTTCAGGATTAACTTGATAGAATGACTTTGATGAGATACGGAACTCTAAACCACCAATACGGTCAGTGATATATCCTGGGCATATAATACTCTTTCATCTTTTCCAAGAATCATGGATGTACGTGCACGATTAAAAATTCAGAATAATCGTTTTTAATCTGTGGAAAATTTCTTAACAAGTGCATTTACAAAGTTCTTTGAACTTGGTAGATCCCTTTTGAACCAATCACAACATCAAGTAAAACATCATTGGTTGCTTTTGAGATACGAATATACGCATGACGTAACGTACCTCTACCGCTATCTTCATCATAAGTTTCGATACGCATAGATTCTGCTAACTTACAGATTGTCGTCAGAATCTCATTTGCAAGTGTATGTTGAATCAAACACATCTCACTTGGTACTTTACGATGACTATTTTCTTCATACATGCCTGCATAGATTCTATTTGTCTTTTTATCTCTAGCGAAGCTTGCATAAATTTTTATGACGATAGTGATACGGATCTTTCATTCCGAGTACTGGTTCAACTGCTTTGGTACGGAAATATCTTACGCATCTCTTCGCGTTTTCATTTTTAATTGTTCTTCATATGGGACATCGATGTATGCACATCCACCACACTTTTTTACTCACTGGGCAATATTTCATAGTCTTACCTCTTTTAATGTATATACAACGTTATCTGTTACTTTACGTAAAACATCATAGGATTGATGACCATTTGCGATTAGTACACAATCATGAATGCCAAGTGCTTCCGCAACTTCTTTATCGTGAATAGTGTCACCAATATACTTACATCCAGATGGTTTCACATCACTCTTTTCCATCCAAATCTTTGCCATCTCAACTTTTCGAGGCCGCAAGCATATTATCAATACCCAGTATTTCATCAAAAATATTGATCAATTCCTAGCAACTTGCACTGCTCTACAAGTTTATCGTGACGAGATGCGGATAGAATGACATTGCGATATCCAAGTTGTATTGCCTTTTTCTACCGTAGTAATAAAATCATCCATCAAAGAACACTCATCAAAAGCGACGATCATATTCTTGATTAAATTCAAGAGATACTTCTTCATAGCTTTCAGTATCAAAGGTATATCCAATATGGTAATAGTAGTTAATGACTGGAAACGAGAATGTATTGAGATAGTCCTGTTTTGTGACAGGATACTTCTCCATCCCCCTCTTTTTTTAACATTTCATTTTCAATCGATAGACACAATTGTAAATCATCTAAAATCGTGCCGTTAAAGTCCCAAATTAAAGTTTTCATGGATTGATTATATCATTACTTTTTAGCGACCAATGAAAAAGTCAGACCATTTCTAGTCTGACTTTTCAAGATT
>BNJV01000065.1_pt1 | contig 75278 bp, 82 predicted proteins | sample 8540591 | NCBI WGS metagenome assembly BNJV01 (sample SAMD00202457, study PRJDB9452) | human saliva metagenome | host: Homo sapiens | reverse complement strand
TGCAAGGCACACAACAACCAACAACAACAACAACATAATAAACAATAACAATAACAACAACAACAACAACAATAAATATAATCAAAATTTTTATTCACAAACTATTTAAACCGATTAGCAATTCCCTTGAACCTTCTCTCTTCTTCTCATCCCAAAGGCAACGAACATTCCTTCAATTTATAGTACTTTATAAAATTCAATATTCTCTCTGTATCTCTTTTTCATCCTCAATAATCATCCCTCTATTTTAAAAACCATTACTTGTTCTTTTGCATGTCAAAATTTATGTTTCAGTCATTATAATAATTTCCTCCAGTCTGCGTAGGCTCATACGAAACCTTGTATTAGTTTAAAATACCGTAGTTTGATATATTTTATTTTATATATATATTATCGAGAATGTCAATTGGGAATTTTTATTTTAGGTGATGAAATTATTTTAAATTCCTCAACAATATCCATACATCAAGACAATAGTTGGTCTTCCTTCTTAATATATCTAATACACAAATTTTCAATGTTATTATGTAGGCTTTCTCCTATACGTTATAGCAGCAGCTGTTCCGATTGGAAGCTACTGAACCAACAATAGAATAAACTACAGATTAGAAGCTACTGTTCTCCAATCATAGAAGCACCAATAACAGTTCCCAGTCCACTAACAATCATTTTAGCTTCTGTTTCGATTAAATATCATTTATTTGATAGATCATATTTAATTGTACCTAAAGCAGGAATCGCATCTCGCAAAAGGTATTGCATAACTCCTACTCGCTCCAAGTTGCTACAGAACCGGCATACCACTTTCTTGCTTTGCTTTTCTTGATACTTACTTCGCAATTTTCTTCTTGCTTTCTCTGCTATTATTTTGCAGCTCTCGACTCATTTCTGCATCTTTCCTGCTTCCTAAATTGTTTAACTCTCTTTAGCTTTTTCAAATTCACCATCACACACTTTCCATTCATATTTCTATTATATCTCCTTTATTTTATTTAATATTATAATAACTCATCTACTTCCACAGGGCAGAATTATCTTTGAAACTCCCCTATTATTTATATATCAACACTATAAATCATTTGTTGAGTTGCGTTATTTTTATTTGAAAAGATTCACTAATATCTTGTTCTTGTTTGTATTCTTCTTGTACCTGTTGAATAAATTCACACAAGTCCTTGTTATTTCATCGATTTTTGTATTCTTCGTAGAATTCTTCATTAATTTTTGTTCATTTAAATTTTCTAAATTGTATTAAATATAGAATATAAAAACTTATCTAAATATTCCTTTATGAAAGAGCCATAACGTATAATTACTTTTAAAATACCAACATTATTAATCTCACCCAAGTGACATAATTTAAAATGAGAATAAATTGTACCATATTACCACCTGAACGAAATCCTGCATCAATACCTATCTATTAAACAAAAAGTTGTACATCCTAAGTAACATTAATCTCAGATCTCCATGTTTTTCAGTTGGAATACATTCTTCCAATCTTTCTTTTCAAAATATCTTTTTAATTACCCATAAACTTCTAATCATTAATTCTTGTATTAAAAACAGGAATTGACATTGTTACTCCAAAACGAGCATCATATCCTTCTGAAAAACCCCTTGTCATTGTTACAGCTAATGATTGTTCTATCATTTCCATTTTGAAATTCTACCAAAATCACACATTGAAAATAATTCCATGAAAGGAATCGGTATTCCTGAACCTCTTCCAGCATTTATTTTTCCTCTTCCACCTGAACTTCAGATAGATCAGACATTATATGTCCAATCCAATTACAGAATCTGCAAAATAATTTTTCAATAAAATTATTCCCTTTCAATTCAAATTTTTCCATCTGATGTATCAATATTAAATATTTTCCTTCACTAACAAATGTTGCAGTAGATGTAAATTGATTTAATATTGAAAAATAATCCAATAATATCAGGTGAATGGCTTAGTGACTTTATATGATGATTTTTAGTTCCCATTTTTAAATAATTTATTTACATCAGTTGTATTTCTTTGATCATAATTCACTCTAAATTTACCTTCAAGAAAACCTATCGCAGAAGCTACATTATTCTCATTATCTATTTTAGGGTTTCCACCACCACTTTAGCAAAATACTAATTCATCTGCTCCAGCATTCAAACTTCCCTAATTTACTTTAAACTAGGATTTCAACATACATCAATAATTCCTGCAATAGCTCCACTCAAAGCCAGCAATCATGAAATCATATCTATCACAGGTCGACAACTTCCATTCTTTTTCTTTCAATTGTATTTATTCATTTGACACAAATTCTCCTATTTTAGTCGATAACGATCCAGAAATATTTATTAATGTTGCTAATCGTTCTTTATTTTCTATCGAAAACTGATTGTAATCATTATTGTACTTATTAATTCAAACCATTTTCAATATTATCAGAAATTTCTTTTATTTCTTTTTCAGACTTAAAACTTTAATATCTAATTTCATTATTTTCATCATTTCTTTCTTTATTTCCTAATATTTGTTCTTCAATTTTATCAGCAGCTTCTTTGTTTTTATTATTTAAGATCAAACCAGCACCTAATAATGCACTTCTCCATAGCCCAACCTATTGGTCCTGCTAATGCTAGAAGCGTTTCCCTCACCCACAATTCCACCTCCTGCAGCTAAAGCCTCCACCGCCAGGCTAATCGCAGCATTTGTTGCAGCAGCACCTGATAAACTTGCTATTGCTGTCCCAGTAGAAGCAGTTCCAAATGTTGTTAGCATTGCCATGGCTGCTGTTGGAGCAATGCTGCAACTCCTGCACCAGCTAATGCCCCAGCACCAACCATAGCTGTCGGAACCACTTCTGCTTGACTAATCTCTTTTTCACTTCTTCAATTTTATTGTCAAATTTTTATATTCATTTCTATTTTACCTAAACTAGTTTCAAATTCTATTGGTTTATTTGACAATTTCTGAATATAACTACTAAAAATTTTTTAAGTATTTCAACAGCATGTAATTTTTCATACAATGATTCAGAGTGATTTATAGTATTGGCTAATGTTCTTTTATAATCCTCATACACTTCCTCTAAAAACTTTTTTGCTTTTTCTTTTAATTCTGAGTTAAACATATTTTTATCCTCCTATTTTTCTAATATTCTTCTTAAATCAATCAATTTTTAAGATTTTCTTTAACTTCTAACAAATTTTTATCTTTTTTTGTCTTATCTAGTTTATTTTCTAAATTCATTATATATTCTTTATAATCCTCAATCAATTTTTTTCATATTCTTTTTCTTCTGTTAATTTATTTTTATTCGTTTTTATATCAAATTCTTCTATTTTAATATTATTGTTTTTAAAACAAACAATTTCTTTTTCCTTTAACTCAACACATCTTAAAAATATCAGTAAAAACATCCTGAATCTAAATTTATACAATTATTTTTAATGCTAATATCTTTTTGTGGGGTATGACCGTAATATACGATTTTTTTCTTGTATTATTTTTTTCTTATACCAATCATCTCGAGTCCATAATAAATATTTAATTTTTTTGATCTTCAAAATTTTTAGAAAAATCAATTCCTGCATGAACAAATAAATAATTTTCACTCTCAACGATATGCGGCATTTTTCAATAAAAATTAAATAACCATTTTTCTTCATAGAATTTATTATTTTTCCAATATTCATCTATTGTTTTTTTCTTCTGTTTGATGTTCAAAAAAGATTTTTACAGTAATATTTCCACCATTATATAACCAATTTAAACGAGAATTTTTCATCATTTATTGATTCAAAAAAGCATATTTTCATGATTTCCCATTAAGTGAATAATATTATATCCTTTTTGAATCATTTCTTCATACCAATTATATAACTCAAAAGAAAATTTTCCTCTATCACAACTATCTCCAAGAATCAGTAGTAAATCTTCTTTTTCAAATCTATTTTCTCCATTATTTTTTCAAACAAATCAAATCTTCCATGAATATCTGTCAAAACAAAAATTTTTTTGATAATCATCTTCTTTAATTTTTTTCTTATATTTAGTTCCATTTTCCCATCATCTTCCAAAGTATTAAAAATTAATTTTTTTATTTATAATTTAAGCTTTGTTAATATTATACTCTAATAAAAGATTTTTACAATTTATTTATCAAAACTTTACTTATACTCATTCAAATCAATACCTTTGATCCAATGCTGCAAAAATGCACCCACAACAATATATAAGTTATTGTAAAATTAATAGCTTATTTTTACAGTGTTTATACTATGTTTTAATTATATATTTTATATAAAATATACTTTTTTTAACTTCATATTGTCCCCAAATTGTCCCCATTACAACACTTTTTAATTAATTTTTGTACCACATCCGTGGACTTCATCACTATTAATTAACTTCTCAGTTCAATAAATTTTCCTGTTCATTTTAACTACTTCTTCCTTAAAAATTTATAACTTATTTTTACTTTTAATCACCAATTAATTTGCTGAGAACATTGATTTCTTTCTGATTGACTTCTTCTGTTTTTCAAAATATCTATATCTTTATTTGAAAAATTAATCGCTTCAGGATTTTGTAATATTGCCTCGAATATGACTTCAGAATCATTCTTTTAAATCATTGCTCGTAAATTCTAATGCCATTCCATTTTCTTTTACGGCTTCAATTACTATTTCTTTATCATTTTTAAATTCTTCTTTTTAAATTTTTCCAAATTTAATCCATTTTTCTTTTACTAAATTTAATACCTCCTGTTTTTCCATATCTGATTTTTAATCCTTTTCTTTTCAGTTGTACTATTTCTAGTTTTTCATCTCTATTTCAATTAATTTATTAACCTCGTTTAATCGCTGTCGTTTTTCAGCTAGTAATTTTGCCTGTTCAAAAGGTTTCTGAACTTCCTTTTTGATTTATCTAGTTCATCTTTAAATCTATCTAAATTTTTTTCTTTTGATTATCCAGTCTTTTAGGAATTTTCATCCAAAACATTATCCATTCCTCGTAATATTTCTAATTCACTTGTTCCAAAAATCTAAATAATGTTTAGTTTCATTTTGTAAAAATCCTTTAAATTCTTTTGCATAACTATCAAAATATGAATAAATATCAAATTCTGTATTTTCCAATCCTTTTCAGAAACATCTGTCATACTAGATTTTATTGACTTTAAAAGCATTTCCCAGCTCTCTTCATCTAAAATCTGTTTATTTCTATTGTTATTCTACGAAGTTCTCTTTATCCTTCGGATTTTCTTGATTTTTGTATATCTTTTTCCAAGTTACAATCTCTTTTCAGTATTTTCAATAACTTTTTGATAGTATTTTTAAAATTTTATCTTCCAAGGATATAAATTACTCTTATAATTCGATTCCAACAATGTTAGTTTACTAACTCCATATCTAAATCCATTTTCTCTTTAATTATATGGATTTCCAGTTGCTAGAGCTTTGATTTCTGCATAGTTTAATGTAATTATCAATATCTTCCGCAACCTAACTGGAGTTTTGGAAGTCATAATTTAACTATAAACTTTGTTTATTCTCGATAGTCTGCCACAAAATCACGAATCGAAACGTATTCTCAGTAACATATCTATAAATCTTCTACTTTTTATTTTCGCTTTGTCTGACTATTCTTCCTGCCCGTTGTTCCAAGTCTGATGGACGCCACGGCACATCCAAAATCGTAATGCCATGAGTTTATTTTGAACATTTGGTTCCTGCTCCCATTTTTGAGTCGAACCAAAAAGTATTCTAATATCTCCACTACGAACCTTTTTGCAAACAGTTCATCTTTTTGTTTTTCGCTATTTGCATCATGTATAAATGCACTTCATTTTCAGGTATTCCTTTTTAATTAATTTTGATCATATCATCATAAATATTAAACTTTTGTCGCTTTTTGGTGTTGACATATCTGAAAAATCAGTTGTGCTGAACGATTTTCTTTACTGTTTTCCCAAATATCAAAAATATTTTGTACACAGTTATTTACATCTATTATTTGGATCATCAGGTAACATTTATCAGACGCTGATCTCAATGTAATCTTACTGTCGTTTGTTATTTTTAACATATTATCTCAGTTGATTCTACTTTTTGATTTCTAACTGCCTCTGCCTCTTTCGGAAAAACTTCCAATATTTTTCTGATATTCCGTTGGCTTTGTCAGAACTTTTTATATTCTACTTCAGGTGTTGGGTAAATTTAGTATATCTGCAGTTTGAATATCGGCAAATTAGTCTAATGTTTACATTAACTCAGTGCTTATAGAATTTAGAAAATCTAGTTTTTGATTGATAGCCACTTCTGTCAGGTGATAATTCTATAGCTGTAACTGTTTCTCCAAATGTACTTGCCCATGAATCAAAATTATTTTTCCACGGCTTTTTAATTCTTCATATTGTAAATATCGTTGCATTGTATAGAGTTCTGACATTGAGTTACTGACTGGTGTTCCTGTTGCAAAAACAATTCCTTTTCCACCTGTTATTTCATCCATATATCTACACTTCATAAACATATCTGAAGATCTTAATGCTTCAGTCTGTCCAATTCCTGCAACATTTCTCATTTTTGTATAAATATATAAATTTTTAAATGCGTGTGCCCCATCTACATACAATTTATCAATGCTTCAATTCTTCAAAAGTTATAACATCATCCTTTTTAAAGTCATCATTTAACTTTTGTAATCTTATTTCCAACTTTTTCTTAGTTGTTTCAAGTTGTTTTACTGTAAAAATTTTGATTATTTTTCTTCCTTTAGTTTTAGAAATATTTTTACAATTTCGTTAATTTCATTTTTGTATATGTTTTTGCTGATAATCCTTACTCATAGGAATTTTCATATTGTGAATGTCCCATTATTACAGCATCATATTCTCCAGTTGCAATTCTTCCAATAAACTCATTTTTAGTTTCAAAATCTTTTTAGTTGCAAACCAAAATATTTGCTCTGGATACAGTTCCGCAAATTCACGTCCCATTTGTTCAGTTAAATGATTAGGCACTACAAAGAGCGATTTTTGAAGACATCCCAAGTTTTTAGACTCCTACAGCTCACGACCATTTCAAATGTTTTTCCTGCTCCAACCACATGAGCCAATAACGTATTTCCACCATATAAAGTTCTAGCAACCGCATTTAACTGATGTTTTGCAATTTAATTTGGATTAATCCTATCTAAAAGTTAGATTGCTTTCCATCAAATTCACGAGCCTAATTGAATTGAATTTTTCGTTGTATATTTTTGTTAATTTTTCTCTTCTTATAGGGTTTTCAAATACCCAGTCCTTAAATTTCTGTTTTAACATATCTTGTTTTTGCTGCACTAACAAAGTTTCTATTCAATACAGCCTTCTTTTTCCATCTCCGTCAGTAACATAACTCAAAAATTTTTGTATCTTTTAAATTCAAAGCATCTTCAATCAACTTGAAGGCATTAGCCCTTGAAGTTCCGTATGTCATATTTACTAACGGGTTCTTTTTATCTCGATTTTTATTACTTATATGCCATTCGGACGTAAAATCCGAATACTCTACTTTCATATCTATAATCCAAAGATTTGTCTGTAAAAGTTTCAGATATAAATTTTTCTATATGTTTTTGCTGGTATCCAAGTTGTCTCGATTCTTATATTTATTTCACTTGCTTCATGTGGTTTAGGCATTACTTCCTGCAACTTTTTCTTTCTGATACTTTAATTCATCAATATCAACATTTAATTTCAAACATCTTTCTATATTTTGTTCTTTATAATTTAAAAAATTGTCAATTAATGTAATTTTTCTCGTATATTTCACCTAAATATTCATCCTGTGGCATATATCAAATAAATCATAAAATATTTGTCCTTTTAAATATTTTCTTTTAATTCTTTTTCGAAATATTTGATAATTTTTCCATGTATTCAAAAATCTACTTTTTCCCTTTTGTGAAATTGATAAAATCAAAGGTTTCTTCAGGTTTATCGACTTTTTCAATCGCTTTTGAATATTTAATTGTCCTTTTTGAAAAATATCACTTTTTCCAATAAAAATTTTTCTCTTCATCTAATAATTCTACTGAAGCTAGTAATGGATAAGTTGAATCCTCTCCTAAAAATTTTAGCATTCTGTTTGCTATTCAAATAACCAAATTTTTCAGTAAAAATCATTATAAATCCTATCCAAAAATCGCCTGTCTTTTTGTTTTAGTTCTTCATCCGTACAGTTCTCTTTTTGAACTTGAATTACATCTCTTAATTTCTAGATAAATCAATATATTTTAAAACTCTATTTTTATCTTTTTCAGAAAAAGTCTTTTGAAATTAATTCATTATTTTCTTTAAAAATACTTCATTCTCTCTTACAAAGGAAAAAGTCTCTCTCAACATTTTCAATTTCATTAAGTATTGTTTCCTTTTCTTCAGTTTTCTCATAACTTCCTTTAATATTTTTGAATAGCATTATCCAAACTTATTTTAAGGTCATTATCACTATCATAACATACAGGCTACAGTTTTTCCAAATCTTCCTGATATTTCTTTCATTTCTCCTATTATCATTTGTGGATTGTCTACAAAAATATTTGTGTATGTTAAGCCACTATCTTTTGATAACTCATACCAATCCTAGATTTTTCCTGTTTCAATTCAGTTCTTTATTATATCTGAAGTTACTTCTGTTCCTGCAATCCCTCAAAAATATTGTTAGGAAGTCTTATTGCCTGAGAAATTCAGTTCTTTCACTAAATATATATCTCTTACAGAAGCATCTTTTATCCAATGTCTCCTGAAGATGTTACAAAAGCAATAATACCGCCACTTTTTACTTTATCAATAGATTTAGCATAATCGTGTATCATAAAATTATTTCTATTATAACTCTGTCTATAACTTTAAAAATCTCCAAAAGGGTACATTTCCTATTGCTATCATCGAAACTATTATTGACAGTTTTTCAAACCCTTTTATTTGTATATTGCTTTCAGGATAAAGTTTTTAGCAATATTACCACTTAAACTGTCAGTTCAACTCCATAAATAGATTAGAAAAATTCTTCTGGCAAATTTCAAATAAATTCCAATCCCACAACTTGCTCTAAAATATTTCCTTTTTCAAACCTAGATTTTTAAGACCCTTATACATTGTATCAATTATAATTTTTGGAGTATAAAAGAGCAGTTAATGTACTTTACGAGCATTAGCTGTATTCTTCAGATGTTAAAACTTCTTTTAAATAATTCCCAACATTTTCCCACTGCCCTTTTATTTTCATCAAAAACATCAGCTAATCCACCCCATCCCACTATTTTGACAATATTTCTTTTTCCTGCTCCCTGTTTTGCCTGATTTTCATTAAGACTTTTAAGACTCGGATTGCATTGATATTATTTTTCCAATCTCTGTTTAGGTCAATCTAGCATGTTTTCCTTTTTATCCTAAAATTCAAAAGAAGGGTTTGATACTCCTCCTTTTTCGTTTGATTGCTACTTCTATGAATTGTTTCTGAATTCTTTCTCATCGACAGAGCGAAGGTTGTTGTAAAAGCCCTACCATTCCATTTGATCTTTTCTTTTTCAGTTCTTCTGTTATTCCCCAAACTTCCATCATTTTTACATTCTTTCTCCTTGAACTCTTCTATTTGTTCCTGTATTTCCATTAAAGTGTTCTCATCAATTGGTTTGCTGTTCATCAAGTTTTCTAATTCCATCGGGTTCTCTTCCTCAAATAACGAAGCCTTGCTCTCCCCAAGTGTCCAGTTTCCTCTGTCTATCTCCTCTGGGTTTCCAAGTTCGCACTAATATCTCGAACTGATTGTTTATCATCTCACTTTGTAAGTTCCCCTGCTTCCTCGTATGTGGTGTTTCTTTTACTATCGGAGTATAAATTCATTCTCTACCCAATATTCCTTGTCGCTGATTATCTCTTTCGTTTTCATTGCCAATCTCCTTATTATCGTTGTTTTACCTTCTGTATCACTTATCAATATACCGTACATTGAAAGGTTTTTCAAGTGATATGTTTAATCTCCCTATTAATTTCGTTTATTATATCTGTAGATGATACTTTCATTTTGATATTTTATTAAAGTAATCTTTATCAAAAATATCTTTTTAACACTTCTCGGTTTCAGAAAACTCAAGGTCTCGGCATCCAAGTCTTTCATTGTAGCTATCAGTTATTGATTTTTCAATGAAATTTCTTAAAAACTCCTTATATATCAATATCATATCGATAAATTTTTAGAAAAATCCCTTTACGACCGATTTTTCCTTTATCAAATTCAGATATTCCTGATAATCTTTTGAAAAATCTCTCTCATGCTCCGTTTTCAAATTTCACAGTCTAGAACTTATCCTTTTCAGAAACACTGTTTTGTTTTGCGACACATCAAAAAGTATATCCCAATATTCTTTTACCTTTTTCTTGAATATACAAAGAATTCCTCTTTTCTTTATGCTTAACAACTCTGCCTATTTTATCTTTCAAAATCAAATTCAGCACAGGCTTTTTGCATTCGGGTTATACAATATATTGTTGAGTTGACTGAAACAGAATATTTATAATTATTTCCCATTACTTTTAAAATTTTTATATTCATCAATACTACTTTTTCAATTTTCATTTCCAGTTTTAATTATCCAATCAATTTTATGTTTTTCCCATACTACCACCTATCTTTCTCTTTTACCTCTAATTCATTTGTTTATTTCTTTCTATTTACAAAATCCCCTTTTTCCAGATTTATAATCTCCATTTATTTTTCGTCGTGAAAATATGCCTCATATCCCTTTCCTTCCTTACTTTTTAATTTTAATAGTACTTTTTATCCACCTTTTATTAATGCACTTGCTACTAATTTTCAATTTCTGACCAAAATAATTAGTTTCTTTCCATAATTAAAATTACATCACAATTTATATATACGATAATAACTCTTTACTGTTTTCTAAAATATCTCCTCTACATTTAGGACACCTTTCAATTATTTCTTTTGAGATTTCAAATGCTTCTATTTCTGTATTATCTCTTATCTTTTACTATTTTCGTAACTTTTCTTTCAGTATCTTTTAAGTTCATCTATCGTTTCCTTTCCATTATATATACCTAGAGATTTTTGAAAATTCTATATTTTTCCTTGTACAAATCAATATTAAGTTTTATCTAAAGTTCAATCAGTTTATTCCCTTTCTCTTCAATTGAAAAAGACTGTTTCAAAACTTAAATATCCTACTTTTTATCGCATTTTGAATACTCCTGTACGTGTTGCTTCTGTCTATTTCACACCTTGTATATTAATTTATAGCTTCTTCATCATTCTCGTATTCCTGTTTTTCATCTTTACTAAATGGACTTTTTAAATAATTCGATAATGCTTCTTCATTTACCTTTGCAGAGTGTCGTTATTTCTTTCTATAGGTTTTGAAAAATCTACATCAAATTCTTCTCCTGTTTTAAATTGGGAAGTTTATTTTTAAATTCTATATTTTCAAACTTCAAAAATCCTAATTTTTCTACACTTTCCCTCTCATGCAATTCTTCATCTCAACATATCACAGTCTGATTTATTATCGTGTCTTCTTTTTGTAAAATTAGCCATAAATCTGTACAGTTTTATATATAATTTCTTCGTCTTCAGACAAATTATCGGAATTTTAGCAGTGATCGTTAGCATTGTGGCTTTCATTTTATCATCATTAAATTTACTATCTTTAAATTCCAATAGCTTCTTCATTAAGACATGTTTATAATACTCTTAACCCTATCTTTTCATTTTATCGATAAATATTCTGTATTTGTTCTTGGATAAGTCAAATACCCTTTTCATAGAGCTTTCTTGATAATTTTTCAATGATTTATGCAAAACTCATTTTATATTTTCTTTTCGACAATTTACTTTGTAATTTTGACAAAGTGAGAATAGTTTTTGGAGGATTAGAATAATTTCTTATTTTCAATTATATCTTTCACTATATTTGCTTTTAAGTTGTATTTAACTCTTCCGAATTTTTGCTTTTTGCAAGTTCTAAAAGATTGTCATCTTGTTTATCACAAATAAGTGATACAAGTTTCCATTACCATAGTTTCGATTCTCAATATATAAATATTTTTCAGGAACAAAATTTTTAATTGTCATATCTCTGTCATAAATATATTTTACTATCTGGAATAAGCACTCTTCCCGCCTGAAAACAAAGCATCGATTTGACCTACATGTAATATGACCTGTGTAAATTTGATTCCCTATAAGCCAGTCCATATATGTTCTTGCAAGTCCTTCATTATGTAAATTTTCTATATTTAAAATTATCTTCAAGATTATTTATGGACTTTTCTTATAGTTTCTTCAGTTTGTTCAGAAAGCCACAATCTTTTTATCTTCTTATCAGTTTTTGTAGCATTTTGATAATAATCAAATCTACTAATATTGCCCTTCTCTATCTGCATCTCCGCATTTACTACCTCATCAACTTCCTTGCTGTTAATCAAGGTTTTTAATATCTTATACTGTTCTTTTTATTCCCTGAATCATTTTTAACTTAAATTCAAACTCTTTCAGGGAATATGGCAATTCAATATCACTCCATTTCCTTTTTCTCCAACATATCCATCAACATCCCTTAGTTTAAACAAATGTCCAAAAGCAAGAAACAATATACTTTTCATTTTTCCATATATCCCTCTTTATTAACTCTGATATCCAATGCGCTTTACAATATTACATTGCAAGACTTGGCTTTTTCTGCTATTATTAATTTTTTCATATTTTCTTCCTTTTTACATTTTATCTCAGTTTCTGCATCTATTCCCATCAGTTTCAGAAAGAACTTTTAGCTATATAGCTTTTCATTTTATTCGGTTTGTCAGTTTTTAAATTTATCATTCTTTCATCAGTGTAATATTTTCATTTTCTCTAATCATTCTTAATAATAAATTCTACATTTTTCCAAATCTTTGTGGCCAGATATCTATACAATCAAAGAAAAATCTAAAATTTTCTAATGTATCAAAATTTCTATATTTCAATAACATATTATTCAGATTTTATCATTCTATTTAGTACACTTCTACACATCTCAAATTTCTTTTTGAAATCAAAATCTATTACTAATGGTTGTATCTGTTATATTTAATCAAATTTCATATTTCTCATCCTCTAACCCAATATAGGATGTTTTTGATATGTGTCCTGATGAATATATCATTTTTCTTGTCAAATGCACACCATCAATTTTCTCCTGAAAAATTGTTGTAATTTACCTTACTTTTTCACATATCTATCTCGCTTCACATTTATATATACACGACACTGCCCATCTAAATTTATCTTGATAAAATCCAGTAAAAGTCTGATATAGTTACTCTTTTTGCTTTTTGAACTGGCATGTATAAACTGTCTATTCCCAATATACATCCCGACATGTGAAATTCTACCTTTTCCTAAAGTTTCAAAAAATAATAAATCTCCTTTTTAATGTTGTTATGTAATTTTTGGCTTAAATACTGACTGTTCTGCTGAAACACGTGGGAATTGTAATTCCCTAGTGTTCTCTTTGAACCACATATTGTACAAAGCTGGAACAGTCAAAAGCTATTGTTTCCAGTTGCACCATATACATAAGGCTTTCCAATCTGAGTTTTTGCAAATTCTACAATTTTATATCTTATTTTTTTCTTCGTTATCTTTATTATTTTTATATGTATTATCTTTGTATCATTTCAGTTGTTTCTATCTTTTTGTGATTTTTCAATCATCAGTTGTTTTTGAAAAATTAATCATCCCTTTTTAGAAAAAGACAGAGAAGAAATAATAAAGACTCAGTTAAAATTTTTGGTATTGTTAAACATAAATTTTTCACTCCTTTAAATCTTGTTTTACAAATTTTATTGTTTTTGCTGCTCAGCGTTTTTTTCAAAACTCATGTAATGAAAAAGACACTGACCTAATTTTAATTTTTCTCACGTGCGAGAAAATATAGTTATAAGTTTATTATTTTATTATATTTCTGAATTACCTTTTGGTATATATTCCCTTGTTTCCTTTTATTCTTTTTCCAAGCATTGTTTGTTAATCTTCACATCCTGCATTATAGCAGACCAGCATTTTTGAAACACTTCCAGTTTTTTCGTAATCTCTTTTTAAATGCAGCACACCACCCTTTATATTTCCTGATATGCTGTTATCCACTCCAAATTCCTTAAAATTAAAAGGCATTAACTGCATAAGTCCTCTTGCTCCAGCACTTGATACTGTTGAATGATTAAAATGGCTTTCAGTATTCATAACTGCTAAAACTAAATATGGATTAAAGTTATACTCCTTGCTATATTTGAAAACATAGCCAAGTATATTTTTGTATTTCATTTTCATTTTAGCCTACTGTTCTGTGTTTTAATATATTCAATAAGTTTTCTACTTCCAATATTTTTGAATATGAGAAGCATTATTAACTTTTTTTACAGCCTTATCATCATAAAATAATCTGTTGCTTTGTGATTGAACATTGCTTGTATCTTCTTTAGGTGAATCGTTTAATTCTTTACTTTTTGTCAGCACTACTATCAGTTTTGCATAATTCTTTTCCTGCTCAACTTTTTCTTTCTGTTTTTCAAAACTTATTTCTCCGCCAGAAAATAAAATTTTTGAAACTATCATAAAAGCAATATACACTTTTTCATTTATAGTCATCTCCTTTGCTATCTTTCAATTTCAATATTCTTGCTTTTTTTATTTTCGGTTTGTATAATTTATCTTTATTTCCTCATAATCAGTCTTTCCATCCAAATCAGTATCTTTTTGAATATGGATTTGTTCCGTATACAAATTTTTCTTCCCTATCTGTCAATCTATCAAAATCACTGTCCTTGTATTTTCCTTAATTTCCTCTATTTCCTGCTTTAATATTTTCATCTCCATAACTTAGAGCGTCTTCATTTCTTTTTAAAAACTTCCGTTACGATATCTTCATCCTTTTGAATTTTGGAACTTGCATATTGGTAGAATTAGGGATAATTTTTTTACAGATTCCATTACTATTTCCTTATCATTTTTCAATTCCTCACTTGCAAATTAGTAAAGCCCGTCCGTCTTGTTTCACTGCTTCCAAAACTAAATCCCTGTTATTTTTTTAAGCCTTTCACTTGCATATTCAAGATTTTTTTCCATTTTCTTTGACTTTTTCATGACATATTTTTCATCATCTCTTATTTTCTCTGAAGAATAATATTTAAATGTATTTTTCCTGCATATATTGAGGCTTCATACCATTTTTCTATTTTATCAGCCTTGTTTCTAAGTTCATTCATTTTGCTTTTCCTCAATATATTTTTCCAATTTTTCATTAGTAATTGATTTTTATTTCCTTTTTTTATCCTTTAACATCAAATATTCTCGAAGATATTCATTATTTTTATCTTTTTTTCAAGCATATTCCTTATTTTTTTCCATTGTTTTTGCTGTCATATCCACTTTTTTTACATACAGCTCAACATCCTCTTCAGATAACCCTTTTTCAAATCCTTTTCCTAATTTCTTTCATCTGATTTACATCCAGCTTTTTTTCATCACAAGTTTTTCCCATTTGCTATCATCCAAGTTATTTTCAGCTCTTTTTCTGCAATATTTCCTCATTAAGTACAGGTGTTACACATAATTTAAACTGTTCAAGAGTCAAAGTTTGATTTTATCATTTTCTTTATTTCCTGTTTTTCATCTTTAGAAAATTTTACTCCTATCCTTTTTTTAAATAGTCTTTTTCTCATTTTTTTGAAATACACTCAACAACATTATTCTAGCCCTTTCTTATTAATTAAAATTTTTATCTCTTTCTTGTTTCCTGTCCTTTTTACAAATTTTTGTAATCTGTTATCAAATTATTCATTTTCTATCAGTTCATTCACTCCTCCAATAATATTTTTTTAAAAACAGTATCGTATTCTCTTCTGCTCATTATCTTTATTCTTTTTATTTTTCAATTTTCTCAGTATCAATACAGCTTCTAACTTATTTCTGTATATAAAGTCGTTTTCATTTAGATATTCTTTAAATCCCAACTTTCTATCTATTTCTTCATTCAACTTTTTAATTCATTTTTCCTCTCAGTTACTTTTTCATCCAATTTCTGTATTTCCACATCAATTTCATTTTCTCTAATTTTTAAAGCGTCTTCCGTTTCATATAGCTTTTCTCTCCTATCTCGATAAATTTTTTTCTGCTGCTGTTCCAACTGATAAATTTTTCATCATACTCACTCTCGATTCTCCTCTTTTTCCTGATTATATTTCCTTTCCTCATCGTGTATAAACTGTTCAAGTTCCTCAGCAAGTTCAGCTTTTATTTCTAGTTTTTCTAATTTCACCCTTTCTTTTAATTCATCGCCTTGAAGTTCTGTTACTTTGTTAGTTTCTTTTCGTTCTATTTTTTCAAAATCTTCATTTTCTATAGGAGAAAATCCTTCATTTTTCATCATTTCTTTCAAATTATCTAAACGCATCTTTTTTCTCCAATCTTCGTTTTAACATCTGCTTCTTTTCTTCTCTCATCTGAAACTCTTCACCGCCCATAATTTTACAATCTTTAATTTCATCTTTACTTAAAAACTGAAATTTCATAAAATATCCTAGTAATGTTGCCTTATCTTCATTTAAAAATATCCAGCAATTTCAAGCAGAACTCCCATTTCAATCAGTTTTCTTGTCCTTTGCTTCCATTTCTCATTTTTCCGATGTATTTAGCCTTCTTGTATCATTTGCTATTTCTCTTCTAATTTCCCTTATTTTTCTCATCTGTCTTGGCTATTTTATTCTGTATTTCAATTTTCTTTTTCATTTAGAGTTCAACTTAATCAATTTATCTTCATATTCTAAACTCATATATCAGCCTCGCTTTTTCTCTATTTTTGACTTCTTTTATTGCACCATAGTATCTTCCATCAAATGTCCCCTTTGACTTTTTGAGATAGTGTTAAAATTTCGTCTTTCTGTATCTTTCCCATTGAAAGTAGATAATATCTTAGAAAATATCTCGCCATAATCTTCTCCGTTTTACATATATTCTATTACTTTTTATTTCAATCTTGTCATTATAGAATGCTGCAACAGGCTTTTACTGATTTAAACATTGTCCCTTTTTATATTTGTCAAATTTTTGTATTTGCTCATCTATCTCATAAACGACTAAATCTCCCTTTTTCAAATTCCATCAAATTTTTCCAGTTTATATATCCCTAATGGAATTGAAGGCGTTACATTTTATCACATAAGTTTTTGACAATATGTGCAATCCTATAAATAATGTAACAAGAAATATTGATACAGAGAAAGCATTGCTCAGGTTAAACTTTTTAGACTGTATATTCATAATTTTCTCCTATTTTTAACTTTCCTTTAGCAAGTGTTGTAGTTATCTTATCTGCTTCATTCATTATAAAAAGCCATTACCATTCCTACTGTAATAAACAAAAAATATTGTTTCATATTTCAGTTCCTTAAAATGTAACTTCTCCAAATCCTGCTGCATCTAGAATTTTTAAATACTATTCCTCCCAGTGCCATTATTACAATTATTTTAGTTCCTGTCAGAAATAATGTTGTCAGTGCTTTATTTCCTAAATCTCTTTTTGTAATCAATTTACATCAAAAAGGTAAAAAAATATCCAAGATAACCCCAACGCCATTCTAAACTGCAATACCGCCATCATCATTTCAAATATTATTCTTACCACAAAATAATAAATAAGAATAACAACTCCCTATTAACAGTAGCATTTTTCCCAATTTCCTCAAAAAAACAGCTTTGAATCAGTAACAATATTTAAAAATTAAAGTTTGATTCATTAATAATCTTTTAAGATCTTTCCTGTTTCTCTTCCAGCTATTGCCCATATGTTGTTTAAAGGTTACATTTCCTCCATTGCTTTCTAATAAAAATATGAGCCAATTCAGAAAATATTCCATATCCATTTCAATTAAGAAATTGCATTAGGTATAACATATGCCAATATTGAAAAATCTTTATCATTATTCTTAGTAAGGACATCCATAGATTTTCCAATATATTTTTTACTACATAACTATATAAAACCCACGTTATTTCAAGAACTGTGAGTACACTTAAAAGGGCTAATAAGCCTGGTATCATCTTTTCTATCCCGGTATTTACCATTTGTACAAATTCATTTTGAATATTATCCCAATTTACTAATAATGATGATTTTGTAGATGAAACACTATTTCCAGCAGAAATTGTTATTAAACTAAAAATAAGAGCTAATTACAATTTTTTTCATATTTCTTTTTAATCCTCCTTTCTAAAAAGTACAAAAAGACTAGAATTTTAATCTAGCCTTTTACACCTTAAAGTTAAGGTAACTTATTTAATTTTTTTATCTGAAACTTTTTAATCCTTTGAGTTTCATAATCATATGGAGAAAAATTTATATTCTCAATTGACAATGTTCAATACTTGTCCTTTTATTTTTGTGATGTAAATCAGCCGCCAACTTTTTAATGAGACGTAATTTTCTTTAGCTCTCTTTCATTAAATCACCGCTGGGATAACATTATTTAGTTTTATGTTTCTATGCTCGGTTTTTCTGTGAGTCAATTTCTCAATCCCCAAAACAGATATTCTCCAAATATATTACTTCCGTCAGTATTTTCTCTCTCGTATTATAAATCCATATTATATAGCATATGTACGACCAGCATTGAATTTTATAAGTCCATTTCTTAATAACTGTATATTATCCCATTCAAATCCCGTTTTATCCGCTTTTCTCCAGTATTAAAACCAATTTTGATATGTTCTGTTGAATAATTTCCTTATCCTACTGGATCTTGATGTCAACTTTTCCTGTATACCAGTTCAATTATTTATCCATATAGCAGTCGCGTTTCCTGGAATATTGACAAATCCAAATATATTTCATATACTCCTTTCAAAGTCAGAATATTTTTTTTCTGCCTTCTATTTTACATTTAGTACAAGTCATTATTTTGTATTATATGTATATACCTGTTTTCATCTCTTTTGTATTATATTTAAAGTTTTCCATTTGACTTAACTAACGTTTGTATATTATCCCATTCAATATCAGTATTTTATCGCTTTATTTTTTTTCTCCAGTATATAAAACCAATTTAAATGTATATAACTTAGATAATCTCCTCATCCCTACTGGATCTTGATATCCAGCCTTTTGACTATTCGAAATAGTTGCCTGTATCCAATTAGTTATCCATTTATCTGAGTTATCGTTTTCCATTCGTCGTTAATTTTGTCAGAAAAACAATCATAGTGACAATATCCTATTAATGAACAAAATAGATTTTTCATTTCACCATCCCTTGTTTTTCCTTATATTTCATATCTCTTTACTATCTTGTCTAAATATTTATCAACATTATCTTTTCATTGTTAAACGTTCATATTTAAAATTTATTTATCTTTCCATTTCTTTATTCTTTTCAGAATTTAATTCCAAATTTTTATTTTTAGAATAATTGATAACTAAATTTTCAATCTTATCATACGTTTTCTAAAAACTATTTCTTCTGAATTTTTTTGAAATATCCTTTAATTCATTTTTCAAACTCTTCCTTTAATAAATATGATAAGTATCCAAATTTTTTTATAATCCATACGCTCTTTAAAAGTCTATCAGCATATCTTTTTGTAAATTTTTTTCAGGCTGTTTTTCAAAAAAATAGGACAAATCATAAAAATCTCTTATTTTATCCCTATCATTAAATGCTCTTATTTTCATCTTTAAAATTTCCTCTAATGAATAGACATTAACTCCTGCAATATTTTTATAATCATAAATTTTAGATTGTAAAAATTTTTATTTCGGGAAGAAATTTCAATTTTTAAAGGATAATCTCCATAATTATTCGTTGCTCCGTAATCAACCATTACTCTAAAAACTGTTTCTGTATCTTTTTATGCTCATATTCCATTTATTCTGTCCAATAGTTTTTTTAATTTATTCAGTATATTCATATTTCCCACTAATTGAATCTAAATCAACATCTTCTGAAAAAGCGATCTAATCCGTAATATAATAATAAAAGCTGTTCCACCTTTTTAAAAACATAATTTTCACCCTAATTTTTGGTAAAATTTTTTATTATATCAATTCTGTCCTTTTGCCACTCTTTCATCATAAAAGCTCCTTATCATTAAAAATATCTTACAGTAAATTCATATTTAAGAAACTCATCCACTCTTGGATTATCCTTTATACTTCTCAGATACTGATAAAGCTGTTCCGTTTCATCTTCATTTAAAAAATCACTGCAACAGTTATGAAGCGAAGGTAACTGATAATCCTTCATTGTTAATACCAAATCTGCAATCGCTCTTGGAAAATTAGCAATATATACTTCCCTTTTTACTTGGATAATCTATTGTTCTTTTTCATTTATTCCAGAATTTCCTAAAATATTTGTCGTATTATACAGATTTATTACCTTGTCTTTATCATAAGAAAAATAAATAAGTTCTCGGATGCCAATCAGCAGTATTTCTATTTTTCATCAGGAATATTCAATGCTTCCCATCCAGATATATAACTTGTTGAAGAAGTTTTTGGTATTATTCTTTCATATAATTCCATTTTTCCACCTCATTTAAACTTTTTATATCATTTTATTTTTAATTTCATTATAACTTTTAAGTCGTCTTCAGAGTCAGACTTTCTAGTATCTTAAAATGCAAAAATTCTAAATTTTTATTATCTCCTTCTTCAAAAAACTTTTTAATTTCTTCAGGTTACTAATTATATTAATTTCCAAATTAGGCACTTTATTTACAGTAAAACCCTCTTCTGTCATTTTATTAATTCTTCAGCTACTTCTTTTACTTAATTCTAAATTCTTGAAAAAAACTTGACGTTGCCATTCTTATCACATCTTTAATAATTTCTATTTTACAATAATATTATATCACATCTAATAGTTTTTCAATCTGAATTTTTAAGACTAGATTAATATTCTATTGTCATTGTCCTGTATGTATTTTATTCTTCTATTCTCTTTTTCCCTATGTATTTCAGATTCTGTAAAAGTTTCATCACTTCTTTTTTTCTTTTTCCATTTCAGATTCTGCAAAGGTTTTTATTGCTGCTATTTTTTCTTTCGACTTTTTTGAGATCTTGTATTTTCTGAAGTTCTTGTTTCGTTATCACTTGACTGTTTTTCGAGAATCTTCATTTGAAGCTTCATTACTGTTATCGTTTTTCATCTTTTCTTGATTTTTTTCATTTGTTTCTTGAGAATTTTCATTTTCAGTATTTGTATCTTCTGTTTCCTGAGTTTCATTTTTTTCAGGATTTTCTCTATTATCTTTATTTCCCATAAATTTTTATTCCATCTGTAGCTGTGTTTTTTACCTTTTTAGCTGAGGTAACTGGATCAAAGTCCATTGTCATTATTTTTATTGCTTTTCCTGCATTTTCAGCAGCCGAAGCAGTCATCTTTCCAGGATATTTTCCAACTTCGTATCCTATTTTTGCACCAGTTTTCATACCTGCCAATGCTCCTGCTCCTCCAGAAGATATTCCTCCAGCAACTGTACCAATTGCAGCACCTAGTCCACCGACTGCCGCACCTCCCAAGACGGATGTAATTCCACCTATAGCTGACCCACCTGCACTGATAACATTCCCCGTGAAGTATCCAAGCTGTGAACCATTTAATCCACCGTGTCCATATAAAATTAGAGAAGCTATGCTCTGATAATTTTTTATTAAAAATGAAATTGTTATAAACACTGCAAGCCACACAATTATAGTATGAGGCTCGTTATTTTCTGCTCCTATATTTTCAGGAATAGGATAGGATTTTAATATTTTTATTCCCATAGATGATAGAGCGACTGCAACCATTAGATGAGTTCCTGATCCAACTACTGCTCCTAAAGTTTTTCTACCTATATCGCTCAAAGTATCAAGTGGAAGACAAGCAAGATATATTATTGCCAGTCTTCCGACTACATGGAACTGTATTATAGCTATTGTTATTGTTGATATTATAAACACTAGAAATATGAATCAATAATAAAGAGAATAAAATACAGAATAGCCCAAAAATCTTGGAACTTTAAAGCCTATACTTAAAAACTTGCTTAATTCTTCCCATAACTTATCCCAAATACTCTGTACTTTTTAATGGACTTCCCAGTCCTTCTCCAAATAAATTTCCTATATCGGAAAATAATTTATACGCCATATCTAATAGTTTCTTGTACATTTTTATAAGTTCAAAAGTTAGTACATATCTTAAAAGTTTTTTTAATGTTTCGACAAGAGTATTCCCTATATTTTCCGACCAGTTAAAAAAAGCTGTAAATGATAAGTCCAGTACAGCAAATGTAGAAGCAAGTGTCAATATTACAACCATTAAAGTTGTCATCCCAGTATCCAGCATACTGATTATTGGTTCAATTAGTGCCGTATCAAATTGAAAATTTGCCGCTGCCAATTATTTTCCTCCTTATTTCTTATGTTTTTTCACTTCATTTTCCATTGCCTTTATATGATTGTTTAAACTGTTTTTTGTATATTCACTTCTTTTTTGAGCTTCTCTTCTTGCCTGCACTTCTTCAGCCGCCTTTAATGCATCAAGTCTGTTTGTAGTTGAAATCATATCAGCTATTGCGTTCATCTGTATTGACAAGTTGGCGCTCCACTGTGATAACACTTCAAGGACTTGTTGTGGATTTTTTGCTTCGTGAGTTTTTCTTATAAGAATTTTTGCATTATCTGATGTCTTTTTCATTGCCACTTCATTCATAGATCCTGATTTCATCGCGTCTCTTGAAAGATTGTCAAGTGTATTTGTAAATCTGTCAAGAAGAGCCATATATTGTCTGTTATTTGCTTCTGCATAGACGTCTTTAAACCACAATTCAGCTTTTTTTGCGTCTCTTAATGTCGATTTTGTAGTGTTTGTTATACTGACCAAAGTCTTTATTGTATCGTCATATTGGCTTATATATTTTTTTAGATATTCTTCAGGTAATTTCTTTGAAAGTTCAATTTGTCTTTCTATTTCTTTCAATTGTGCATTTAGGCTTTTTAATGTTTGTGCATTGATTGCTACACTTTCAAAGTATGTTTTCATTTGCCAGTAATCTGAAGTTGCACCTCCTCCAAGCATTCCTGAAAAAATGAATTTATTGATATAACTGTCATTGCTATTAAAAAGAATATTATTTTTTTCATTTTAGTTACCTCCTGTATAATTTCTTTGCATCTTCTAAATTCTTTGCTATTTTTGCCCAGCTTGTATTCTAACCATTTTAAATTTATTTCTTTTAAATCCTTTGTTTCAGCACATATTTCCTGTATTTTCATCTGATCTGTCGAACTTGCAGAACCTACATAAGCTAGTTCAATTTTACCTAAATCCATTTCAAATTCTCTTGATCCAAGATCACTTTTATAAAAATATTGTTTCTGCATTTCCCCTCGTGCAACTTTTTCAATTTCTATTGAATTTAAGCCAAATTTTGAATAAAGGTCTTTCCAGTAATTCTTTGCCTGTGGAGAAGGAAGAAGTATTTTTGTCTTACATCCATCAACTATTGCAGGTGTTATTTCAGATTTTGCAATTTCATCAAGCGACTGTGTTGCAAAGATTATAAAGGCATTCAGTTTTGCAAGGGTTCTAAGCCAGTCATTAAATTTAAGCCTGAAACTTTCGTTTTCCATTGCAAACCAAGCCTCATCAACTACGATTGCAGTTAAATAGTCCTTTGTTAATTTTTCCACTTCTATTCTATGAAATAAATAACTTAATATGGGAGCGGTTGCTTTTGGATCTTCTATTATTCTTCCCATTTCAAATACTTGCCAATTTGAATCTGAAAAATTATCCTCATTATTATCAAAATATTTTCCATATGAACCTGTATTTGTATATGGTTCAAGTGCTTGCTGAATTTCCTTGTCCATAACTGTAAATGCAAAATTTGTCATTGTTCTCCTGTTAGGCGGATCGTTTGCAAGAGTAGTAAGTGTTTCCCAAATTGTACTTTTCATATCAGGCGTTACAATTATATTTTCCTGCTGAAGAAGGGAAATTATCCAGTTGCTTGCAAATGCTCTTTCTGTTTCAATATGTATATTTGCAAGTGGCTGAAATGCCAAATCATTATCTCCACCTTTTCCCAAGTCATAAAATTTTCCGCCCATACAGGCAGTCAAGACACGTATCGAACCACCTTTATCAAAAAAGAATACCTGGGCGTTTGAATATTTTTTTAGTTCAGCTGTTATCATACCTAGTAATACAGACTTTCCAGACCTTGTTGGCCCTGCTATTAGCGTATGTGCCGCATCCTTTATATGAAGATTAAAGTAAAATATATCATTCAAATCTGTTTTAGTCATCATAAGCGGAACTCCTGTAAGATTTTTCTTATCCCTAAAAAATTCATTTACTTCCTCTCCACGATACAGCGATGAAGTAGGAAAAAGACAGCTTAAAAGCATTGAATTTATTGGGTATTTCCTTATATTTGCCTTCACATTTCCAGGAATAGCCCCTAAATATGAAGGGAAAATATTGTACTTGTCAATCGAGCAAGTAAAATCCTGTTCATCAAATATTGTTACTATTTTAAGTGCATTGTCCTCAAGCCTTTTTAAATCTTCATCAGCAAGTATTATGGTAAATGTGTAATAGCCATAATTTATTCCACCTTCCTTAAATTCATTTAAAGCCATTTTTGCCTCTTCTGTTTTTGCTAGTTCCAGCTCATCAATATTAAATGAAGGCTTTTTAGTTATGGCTTCCGTTATATACTGCCCAAAGTTCTTCTGCTTTCCCTGATGAAAAATAAAGAAGTTTTTTAACATCTTTTTTGCTTCATTTGGTGAAAGAATAATATACCTTGCTGACATTCTAAATTCAAAGTCCAGACTTTCAAGCTTTTTTAAAACTCTTGACTCTATGTCATCAGGAAATAAATTAATTGAGATTGTCCTTAAATGTTTTGCCTTAGTCAATCTTTGTATTTTTGTATCTTTTCCATTTTCAAAACTTGAATTTGATAAATATTGATCAATTGGGTATAATGAAGATTTCGGCATTTTTTTCTTTTCAGGAAACTCAGCATTTACTGTGGAGTACATATATGCCATAAGTTCGTCTCCTTGCAAAACTTCAATGCTTGTTGTAGCATATTTTAATAAAAGCAATGAACGAGGCTACTTTTTGCCTGAATATTTTTAATTCCCTTTCTGCTTCTTCCGCCATCTTTTCTTCTGAATCGTCTTCCTTTTTATTTGCTAGCAATGAATTTATCTTATTTTCAGCATCTTCTGCTATCAAATACGTCAATGTTATATAGTAATCACATTTAAAATATTCTCCTTTTTGAAAACAAATCCTTTTCTTTCCTTTTCCATAAGAACTGTCGGTATAAAGTCATTATTAATTTCTGTTTCAATATATCCTCTTGACTTCTTTCTTTGAACTTCATAATGAACAATAAAATTGTCAGGCAGTTTCTTTATCGCATTATTATACTGCAATATTTTCAAGTTCACTTCTTCCTCAGTAAAAAATCCAAATCGTGATTTCTCACTTTGAGAGTTACTTGAAACCCCATATTTTTATTAACAAGAATAAAGTCATTGAGAAGAAAGTCCCAAGGGATATGATAAATAAATGAATTTTTGTAGTTATCAAGTGTTTTTCCCATTCTATCTTTCCTTTTCTTTATTTTTTTATAATATTCTGATTACCTTTAATATTTTCTTTGATTTCTTCTCTTTTGAGAACTTTGCTTAAGATGTCTCCTCTATCTATTAATACGAATTTTTCTTCATTGCTTTTTAGATATTTTTTTGTTGTAAATAATACTTTATTTGCTGATAATTCTTTTTAGTGCGGCTACAAAGTCTTTAAATTCTAGTCCTGTTTTTCTCTGACTGATTTTTGAGTCAAGGTATGCTAAGTTTCCTAAATTTTCTTTGTATGTATTGTAAATTAATTTTGCATTATCTGATAACGTTGAAAGCTTTTTCTCCCTTTCACTTTTTCTGTTTCTTTTTATTTTTATTCTGCTGCTTTCTTCTAATTTTTTTCATAGTTATCTTTTAAATTCAAGTGATTTATCTTTATTGGTAAAAATATTTTATTTTATGAGCTTCAAATATAGAACCATCATAATTTATTTTTCTTCTGTTGAATGATGAAAGAATACTTTATTATCCTGTACTAATTCCTTAAATGCTTCATTAAACTTTTCTTCTTCTTTTATTCCCTAGCTTTTTCCATTATCTGATTTCTGCTTAATGTAGTGTATCCGACTTCATTTTTTTGTTCTTTCTTCTAAAAAAATTCATAATTTTTTTCTTTCATTTCAATTATTCCCCTTTCAATATTTTTCTTTTTCGCTTAAGGATTTAAATATCTTTCAGTTTTGTAATGCTCCATTATCAGTTCCAATGTCATCGGATCTTTTACCGACATAACTGCACACAGAATATATATTGTTCCTGCTGGTATAAAAATTATCCAATGCCTGAATATTAAAAATATGATTCCTGTGAATAACACTAGCGATATAAAAATTTTATATGGCAGCCCCATTATCATCTTTACATCCAGTAAAGACTTATAAACCTTCAGCTTCATATCCTACCTCCTCAATTTCATATTCTTTTGTCTTTTTGTTAAAACCATTCACTTTGATTATCTTATTTACCTTTCTTACAGTTTTACTATTTTCAGTTATTCTTATGATATTTACAATTACATCTACGGAACGCCCTATAAGTGGCTGTCTTGGATTCCTGTCAACTTCCATTAATAGTTCTTCCAGTCTTTCCAAAGTTTCTTCTGCCCCATCTGAATGAACTGTTGTAAATCCGCCACTATGCCCAGTATTCCAGTTTTTAAGTATCTCCTCAGCTTCTTCTCCATATCTAAGTTCTCCCTGAATAATCCTGTCAGGTCTATGTCTAAGTGCGTCCTTTGATAATTCCAATGCAGAAACATCTTCAGTTACAAAAACTCTTAACACATTTTCCTTATCACAAATAATTTCCTCAACTTCTTCAATAATGTATATTCTTTCAACAGTATTCCTAATTCTATCCACTTCCTTTAGATAATCCACAAGAGCATTAGTAAATGTTGTTTTTCCTGTACCAGTTCCGCCTGATATAACTATATTCTTTTTATTTAAAATAGCTTCTGTAAGGAAATTTTTCTGAAATTCTGTAATTGAACCCATTGCCAAATAGTCATCAAGCGTAAATATTTTTTTAGGTCTTTTCCTTATTGTAAATATTGGAATCCCTTTGGTAATTCCTTTTGCAGCTCCCTGAAATCTGTCAGAATTTGGCAAATTTCCAGAAAGTCTTGGATTTTTTTCAGAAATTATCTTTGAGTTGTATGAAGCCAATACTTGAATAATTTTATATCCTTCCATCTCATTCAGATATGTATTTGTCTTATACATTCCCCTTTCATATGATTCCACCCATACATATCCATCGGGATTTAGCATTATTTCAGTAATATCGTCATCTTCCATATATTCTTTCAGTGCTGACAACCTTTCATTTACAAAAATCTATCTGTGTTTGCTTTTTGCAGTTCATATTTTTCACTTTCTGTCATAATACTTTTAGCCAGTTCCTTCATTTTTAGTAGCTTCATCATTACTTGGACTTTCAATTATGATTTTTCAGAAAGCTTATTTTTCTACACCTGATTTTTTTCTAAAAATTTCTCTTAAGATGGCTGTATTTTTCCTGTTCAATTTTTTCAATTTCCTTTTGAGAATCAACTATTATTTTCTCCAGTTTGGCAATTTTTTTCTTTATTTCTTTTTATTCTTTCAGTATAATTTTCTCTAGATTTTCTTCTTTTCTTTTATTATTTCATCTGAACTGTTAATTGCCTCTTCAATATTTTTCCATATATCCCCCTATCCTATTTTTCTGATTTATATTTTTTTCTTCACTTTTTCAATAATTTTTTTCATATTTTTATATCATCGTAAAAATCTTCTTCTTTCATCCTAAATGTATGCTCATATTCATACATCCCTTTCATTGCTTCAAATATTACATATCCGTCCTTAAAGAATACTGGCTGGTGCTGTGTCCTTTTTAGCAGTTCAGGATATTCGTAGTAATAGAGCTTATCTAATAATAAAGGTTTTTTATATCCCGTAATCACAACTGCCTTTCTATCAGGTAGCAGTCTTATTTCTGAAGGACTTAATAAATCCTTTCCCTGTTCTGAAACATTTCCTCCCCCTTTTAGCCCGATATTTCTACTTTTTACCCTGATTGTTTCTTTACCAAGCGTCTTTGAAATATAGTCAGGCGCAGCTTCATCGTTTGGTCTACCAAATACTTGAATTTGACATCCATTCAACACCTCTTTCCCCTGTTTATCATATGTTGAATTTAACTGATCAAGTCCCTGAAATATTCCAACCATCTTTATTCCAAATCCTGCATAGTATCCCAAGCCTTTTACAAGAGGTTTCATCCTGCCATAAGCATTCAGTTCATCCATTAAAAATATTATGTTAAAATTTTTCTTGCTTAAACTTTCCATTAATAAATTTGTCAGCTGAATATACATTATCCGTACTAATGGAGCTAATAAATCTATATCTTTGGGTTTTATAACAAAGTACAAATCTACAGGATTATCGCCATTAACCAAGTCCAATGCCCTAAAATCAGACTTTCCTATATTTTTTACAACCGAAGGAATTTCAAATACCTGTAATTTAGTCTTTGCTGTTGATGTGATAGACTTAAACGTATTTTCTCCTGTATTTTGTAATAAATATCCAAACTGTTTTGCAACAAAGGGGTGCAATCCTTTGTTTAATGCTTTAATTGATTCATCATCAGTATATATTTTCCTAAGCCTTTCAACTGTTTTTTTCTTTAGAATAAAATCTTTTGACATTTCATCCTCGTATTCATCTTCTTCCATAGGCTTTCCAAGATATTTTGCAAACATTCTATACAAAGAATTTTCAGTATTAGTGATTATTGATATTACATCGTTTAGTGAAACTCTAACATCTGTTATGTCGGGATCCTCTTCAGGACGACTGCTTACTTCCCTGTAATGAACATAGCTGGTCAAAGTAGAAATTGTATCTTTTGCACTGTCTCCCCAAAACGGATCCTTGCTCTCATCTTCTCCAACAATCATTGTTCCAATTATTCTGCAATCTTCAATCTCATAATTTGTTCCATATCTTACTTCTGATAAAAAGTTATAGCTATTTGAAAGTTCACTCATTGGCTCAAATTTTAATATTCTATGTTTTAGTATCTTTGCCCTATACCAGCTTGTAAGCTCGTAATTTTCCTTTTTTATGTCAGAAATAAAAGTTGACCTTTCTTTTAATCCTGCAACAAGGCTCGGAATAATGTATCCTACACCTTTTCCCCCTCTTGTTGGCAAGAACAAGGCAATATGTATCATTGACGTATCATAAAGCAATTTTAATTTTCCTGATAAAGTTTTTACATATCCAATAACAAAACCATTTTCATTACCACTTAAAAAATCTACATCTGACGGCTTTTTCTTATTTTTCTTCAAATCATCATATGTTCCAAATTCAGCTTCTCCGTGTGATTTTAGTTTCTTTTTTTCCAGTATGGCATTGTTAGAATAATTAATGATCCAACAAAAAGAGAGCATATACCTAACTGAAACTGTGAAGTTAATCTAGGAGTTTTTTTCATTATCATTTCCCAATTTCCAGATGGAAAATACATATACTGATTCTTTTTCCCAATAATTACTGGTTTTATTAATCTACGTATTTTTGCAAAAGTTGCATAGTTATTAACTTTTTCCAGTTCTTCCATATAGTTTGTTGATATTACCATTAAACCTGTTATATTTACTAAAATGAAACATTATTATTGAAAAAATCCATTTTACAGGCTTCGTATTTTTAAGCGGCTTGTATTTTCTTTTATCCATAATTATTTCCTATATGGAGATAAAATTATATCCTTGCTTACAAAGATATTAAATTTTTTTACCTCTCTTTTATTTCAATTGTAGGCTGTCTGTTTAAATCCTTTTTCAATGATTCTTTCCCCGATACTTCTAATATTCTGTGCAGCATCTGAAACACCTGTACCAATATTCACTCTTGACCTGCTTCCAGTCTCAATATTTACATTTAGACCTTCAAGTGATCCTGAAGCTATATTTATAGCAGAGGATAGCAGCACACTTCTCATAAGTTTCCAGAAATGGCTGTTAGTTTTTCCTTTCAATCCTGCATTACCCTAACAAATCAACTCCCTGCATATTATCAAGCACAAGTGTTGAGCCATTTGGAAAACACTAGTCTTTGCCATATCAATAAAAACCCTGTTCTGTCCATACGTTATACTACTGTCATATTTTCCAATTATTTTTGTACCCATAGGAATCAAAATATTTTTTCCAGTACGGTAGTCATAAACATTTTCTCTAACTTGAGCAATCACATCTCCCGGTAAATCAGAATTAATTGCTGTTACAAGAACAGCTGGAATAAAGCTCCCTGTCTTTAACTCATATTTTCCCTATTGCAGGATTTTTTAAATTAGTCGAATAGAAGCTGTCCTGTTTCTGCTTCAGGAATAAGGACTTTGACTTTTGTTTATTCTGATCTGTGTCATTTTCATTTTGCTGTTGTGTATTTTGTGAAGCTGGTTGCTGTTCCTGATATTGTTCTGGTACTTGCGGAGTTTGTGTTGAAACTCCTTTATCAAATCCTATTGAGGATTTTCTCCATTCCTTATTTTTTTCTGAAGGAGCTACAGAAGTAGCTGAAGTATTAGTATTTTCATTTTCAGAAACATTAGAAAATGATGGGGGAGAAGTTGAAGTTCCATAACTTGAATCAAGATTGTCGTTACTGTAATCTGAACTTAATTGTGAATCATATTGTGATAAGTTTGGTGTTCCCGTTCTATCAGATGATGTATTTATATTTTCTGTTCCAGACTGTGCTATGGTTTCAGAAACTTGAGGATTTTTATTTGCCTGAGTATTTACGGCATCATTTATATCCAGTTCCGTTCCTGTCGATATTGAATCTACTTTTTCCTGTTCATTTGACTTCATATTTTTTTTGACCTGATTTGCAAAATATATGCTTGCAAAAAAATTAAGCCTGAAATTATACAAATTAGAATAGTGACTTTTTCTTATCAAAAAAATTCTTCTATTGTTATTTTTGAATTTTTTTATTGTTCCGTTTCCCTTCATCTTCAAGCGATATTTCCTCTTCCTTTCTGTTCCGTAAAATCGATCTTCAGAAGTTTCAAAAATAGTCATTTCTTATTTATCAATTAAAACACCTCCTTTTTTTATCGGTTATATATTTTTAATGTTTTTTTCCCCAAGTGTCATGTGTATTTCCTTTACAACACTATTAATCATAACGTTACGCCCTCAATTTTTCGTGTTAACTAAAGACAGTTGATTATCTAAACCCTTTTAACATAAAAAAAGCTGGCATTTCTTGTAAATTTGCCTTTCAACACTATAAACGTTTTTCCATTATCAAATACCTGAACTGGAGAAAGTTTTAGAATTTCTTTGTTCCAAAAATATCTGTAATTCAGCTTTCATCAAGTCCGTTGTACCAATAGCTTCTGAATTATCTTCATACTCATTCATCAATATTTTTTTCTTTCATTTGGATATTGCCATTCCACTAAAGGATTGTATTCTCCATTTTGTAGATTCAATATTAATAAAATAACTGTGTTTATCCGTTACTATATTTATATTAGTCTTGATATCTTCTTCAAGTGGTTTTATGTATATGTATGTTCTATTTTCTTTTTCCACCTACAGCTTCTTCAATCATCCAGCGTTCTGTATCTCCACCAGCCTTAAATATTACTTTTTTTCATTTGGAGCTAGCCTTAAAGTTGTTAAATAGTCTGGTTTAGAATAAACTTCATATATACTGTTTTCAGAATAATTGAAATACAACAGATGTCTTTTTTTGATAGCCTCTTTCTTCCCGCTTAATATTCCATCATCATCAAACAGTTTTTGATTATTTTTTTACTGTATCTACTGTAATATCATTTTTGTATTTCCATCATTTGCAAAAATATTCGCCGATATCAATGTCAAAAACAATATTGAGAGTATTCTTTTATTAATTTTCTTTAACTTGTTTTCTGTCATATATCTCCCTCGTTTTTCTAATTATTTTCCCTTGAAATTGTAAAATCCTTTATTATGATTCCCAATGGATTTTTAGCTACCAGTTCCTCATCGTTCACATAGTCCACAGTAAATACTCCAAGATAACTTGTATTTTGTATTTCCATTCCTGTTTCAGAAAAACTGTTTCTCCTTCCATCTAACTTGATAAGTATTTGAAGTATTTGTAAGTTTATTTGCTGAAACTATATTTACGTTCGTTGTAATTTTTGTCCGCAAGCATTTGTATTGTTCCTGTTTCCTGAATTACTCGCATCCAGTTTTTGTGAATTTTGTGTCAGAAAAAAAGGCATTTTCCTTTTAATTTATTATCATAATATGTCGTATCTTTTGGAAGAGTTCTTATATCCAAAATAAATTTTGATATGAAATATTTTGTTTCTTTCTCCCCAACCTTTTCAAATTCGATTTTGTCAATACATTTACTTCCATTGGAGCTCCTGTCGTTTTATCAACTTGAACAAGAAATACTTTTATATTTGTTCTTATAGCGAAATATGTCAGTGCCAAACATAAGACAAGAGCAACAACTATACTTATTCCTAAAATTTTTTTTAACTTTGCATTTGTTTCTGCGAGTTCAAACAAAGTTTCAGCTCTTTTTTCAAAACTTGTCTTTTCCCTTTTAACATCAGTTCTTAATTTAAAAATATCTCTTTTCCTGTTTATTCTTTTCAAGTCCAAGTCTATACCCCTTCCAAAAGACTTGGATCAATCATTGTTCCGCCAAGCCCTTTTACTATATCCTCTGAACCAAAAATAAGTGCAAGTGCCAAAGCAACTCCTATTAGCAAAGTTATAATTGCGGTCATGTTCGGATCAGTCAGCATTTTGAACACTCCAAATCCTATACACCCAATAGCCCCAAGTGAAAAAACTATTTTCAGACCATTATTCACATTTGTAAGAAAAGTTACAAGCGTAGCAAATATTCCTGCATTTCCACTTGTAGTTGCCTGAGTTATTACAGTTGTTGCCAAAAACAAAATCATTAAGCACATCAATTGAAATTTTTTATTTAACAATACATTTTTAACTTTTATTTTTTTCATTATTTATCGTCCCCTTTTAAACAAAAAGAGCCTATACAAAATCTTAGAAATGTTTTTCTAATAATTCTGCACTAGGCTCCTATATTTAATTTTATATATCCGTTTTTATCTTAATACTTAGTTAAGGGACTTCTAATATTTAAATCTAATTTCATATTCTCCTCGATTTTTAAATAAAAAGAGCCTATACAAAATCTCAGAAATGTCTTTTTCCGATAATCCTGCATTCAGGCTCTCTATATTTAATTTTTATATTTGACTTTTGTTTTATTTTTATTTTTAAAAATGAGTTTAAGGAAAAAGTTATATCCTGCCCATACACCTCCCTAAAACTAGGACTCTCATTTTTACGCTGATTTTATTCTTGTACTAATATTACCTCAATCAAAAAGTCAAGCCCTTTTTCAAAAGTTTTTCCCCATAAACTTTCCGAAATTTTTCTAAATTTTGGAAAAGACGCTTACTAAGTTTCTCAAATTTAAAAATTTTTTAGAAACTTATCGTGATTTTTCACAAAAAAATTGTGAAAAAAATGAGCTTTCGTTTACACTCAAAAACTCACTTCGTTCGTGTTTAATTTTCTAAGAAATTAATAATATTTATACCTTTCAAAAAAACGTATTTTTACAAAAAGGACAGTTTTTTACTGCCCCTAAATCTATTTATATTTACTTTCATCAAAAATTTTTATCTTTCTAGTTCATCCAAAACTTCCATATCTTCCATTCTAAAATCACCACTTATACCTCCTAAATTTTTTTATCATAATTTGCACCGTTTAAACTTTTTACTTTTCTTTTTCCTGTTCAATTTTTATACTTACTTGTCGTTTTTCAGACAATCTTTTTCTTATCCAACACTTTTTATGAGCTTCTATATTCTTGATAATTTTTGAACTTTTTTTCCCTTTCCTGAACTTTGGAATTACCATTTTTAAAAAGTTCATCCTGCAATTTATTTTGAATTTTTATTTCAATATTTTCCTTTTTCTTGCCCTCATAATCTTCCTTTTATTTTTTTACTTCTCTTTTTAACCAATCCGAGTAATATTTTTGTTCACTTATATCCAAATTTTTGTTAAGTTCTTTTTGCAATCCTTCTATTTTTAATTTTACTCTCGCAATATTTTTTTCTCCAATTTTGAAAAATTCATAATTTGAATATTTATCCTTTTATCAAAGTTTCCTGACTGACTATTTCCTCATTTTTATTTAACTCCTTTTTACTAAGTTTTTAGTTCTTTTTCAATTTCTATTTATCTCTTTCAGTCCATTTCTTTTCATAAATAAATTGCAAATGATTTATATTATACAGTCCATTTTTCATCATTATATTTTAATATTTTTCTCTTTTAAATTTTCATATATCTTGTCCTTTTCATCTTCAAAGATCTGCAATTTTTCCTTAAATATTTTTCCCTAATATTTTTCAACTCTTTTTATCAAAAATATACTTCTTTTTCCAGTCATTCTGAATTTCATTTCTTAAACTTTCTAAATTTTTTTAAGTTCTTTATCTTTTGTAATTTTTCAAATATTTTATTCTATTTTTCTCTTTTTGTATTTTTTTAGTTCCTTGTCAATTTTTTTGTTCTTATTCAGAAATTTATAGTACTTTTTATCCGTCATCAAGTTGTATACAGTATTTCTCAATTTTATCTTTTGACATCTTTCTTTTTTTATATCTCTTATATTCTCTTCTAATCCTCTTAGTTTTCTCCAGATTTTTCTAAATCTCTATTTTATCTCTTTTTAAAGTTTTTCATACTCTCTTTCCAGTTTTTTTCAATTTTTCAAGCAGTTTTTCATTAAATCTGTTCCAGCTTTTTAAAAATTCTGCTTTTAATAAATATTCTCTTCTTAACTTTTTCCTTATCACTTAACTCACTTTTCTTTTTCTGTATAAAAATCTTTGCCATCAATATTTATTGCTTCACGACTTTAACTCATAAACTTTCTTATAGTCATTATTATTTTCCGCATCCCTTTTCTGATCCTTTAACGATTTTGCACTTTACTTTTCTCAATTCCTTTCTTTTCAAGTTCAAAAATTTAAAAATATTTCCCACTCTTTTCTTATATTTTTAACGTACTTCTTTCATTCCATTTTTTTATCTTTTCTCCAACCACCTTTTTCTATATTTTTTTAGAATTATATCTCTTAAAATATCTTATCCTTATCCCTTTTAATATCATCAATTTTTTTCTTTCAAAAAAACATTATATGCACGTGTGGCTGCATATCTCCATCAAAACTTTTTGGATTGTGAATTGCATAGTTATACACATATTCTTTTCCAAAAGATTTTTCACAAAAATTATCCACTATCTTTTTATTTTCTTCAGGAGTAAATTCTCTCGGTAATGAAATTTCAAGTTCCCTGTACAGAGTTAGAATTTTTCTCTCATAAGTTTCTGCACATTTCAAAAAGTCTTTTAATGTCGCTAAACTCTTCAGGAAGATTTCTTACTTCCTTAAAAAGTAAATCCTCTTTTTTACCATATTTTTCATCTCTGTTTATATAATCTAAATGTGCAGTAGGCGGAATATATTTACTTCCTCTTTTTACTTTTTCATTCTAAGATGAAATATTGCCACGATTATACCCCCGTATTATTTTTATAATCACATATTTTATATATTTATCATTTATGAAAAAATTTCTATCTAATAAAACATCACAATCTTTTAAAGTTTATATCAACATCTAAAATATTTTTCAATTTTTATACATCCATATTTTATCATTTTCTATACAACTTCATATTATATTTTCCTATTTTATTATCACTTACCTTTATCATTTTCATAATTTTTATAAACGTTTCCTTTCACTTATATATTCCTTTATTTTTTTCTCATCATTTATTTGATTATTTTACTATTAATCCTACATTTCTGTTAAAAATATCTATTGTTTCATTTATCCTTTTTTTAGGTAAGGTCTTGTAAAAACATATATGCTCCTTTTTCCCGTCGTTGTTCTTAATAATCTTATATCGTATATTTTCATATATCCCTCCCAAAATTATTTCTTGCAATATTCAAACTGATTTATCAAATAAATTTCCTTTTGTTTTCATTATTTATTTTTTTCTTATAATTATAAAAACTAACCATAATATATATTACGATTAGTTTAATTTTTTATTTTATTCTGCCATACATGACTCAAAAATTCTTTTTAATTGCTCAAAATCATACTCAGCATACTGCTCATTTTTCCATTTCTAAGATAACAGTGTTTCCTCCTTTTTCACAGCTCTATTTTAATATCATATGATTCTCCTTGATGCAGAACTGACTTCAATTTTTCTTTTGCTTCTTCTATCCATCTTATGCCTATCAGCTCGTTAGCAATAATTATCAAGTTTTTAAAATATAGGTTTCCATTTATATATTTAAATCTTTCCTTTCTTAATTTCCCAGAAAAATCAAACCCAGCTTCTGTTATAAATTTTTCATAATTTTTATACATTTCATTAAGTGATTTGTAGTTTTTCTGATCACTTCTCCTGTTTTTAGTTTTTATATTTAATATAAATTTTTTTAAATAAGAATAATTTTCTTTCAACTTTTTCAATATCATTTACATCTATTATTCTATCATCAATTTTGATTTGAATTCTATTATCTAATATATTATTTATTATATCCATAATAATTCCTTTTAATTTTCATAATCCTAAATTTCTCATATGTGAGAAAAACTATCTTTTTAAAAGTGTATCTACTTACAGTATTCGTAATCGTATAATTCCCCAGTTTATCTTCATCAATTTTATAAATATTTTTATTTTTCAAGCACAACATAAAAAATTCTCACCATCGTTTTCACTGTATATCTTCATAACTTTATTTGTTCTACATATATCCAAAATTTCTTGTTGTTGTTTTTCTTGAAGCTCCTGATTATTCTCCTTCTCTTTTTCCAATTTATCTGATTGATATTTTATTGCAGCTATAGTGATTATAACTAATCCTAAAATTGCCGAAACTTTAATAAATTTTTCATTTTTCCTCCCCAAATTTTTTATGTATTTTATTTTTCATTCTCTTTATCATAATAAACTCCCTTTATTTCATCTACTTTAAGAAAATCCTTTATATCCTTCTTCTATTTTTGTATAGTAATTATCATCTTCATTCAGTTTTCTTATTTCCATTCCTGTTTCAATTTCATTATCCATAATTATTAACATTACATCTCCCATAATATAGCTTCTTTCTATTTTTATCGTTTTATATAAATTTCATTATATAAAAATTTATTCACTAAATTTTCTGAGTTACTGCTCTTCTTATTAAAAATATATTTATATCTTTTATTTATAGCTCTTCCAAATTTTTCCAGTACAATTATAAGTTCATCATACGTTGTTTCTTCATCTTCCAATGCAATTTCAGCTTCCTCTATTTCATCTTCAAAATTTCCCTATTTCTTTAAGTTCTTCTATTTTTATCTTCTATTTGTTCTTTCAGTGAAATAAGTTCACTATACACTACATTATCAGTTTCTATATTCTCTTCTTCAATAATTACTTTTTCTATAATATCTCTTAAACTTTCACTCATCATTATTCTCCTGTTTTATTTTTATTGTAATTTAAATTCTTTTTCTTTTCTATTCCCAAAAATTCTTCAAACAATCCCATTTTTCTTCTGTTCTCCCATACAAATTCCAACGTATCCAACCTTTCACGAAATCTGTCCAGCAACGCATCATTTCCTTGTATATCCATAAAATTTTGCAATTTCTTCTTACCTAAATTTGTTGATATAATAATACATTTTTCCTTTTCATAGAAAAATTAAATATTGAATACAACTTTGATTTTCCCCAAGTTTTCTGATATATTTTTCCTTTCCCAAGTCATCCAGTATTATCAAATCCACCTCAAGTAAGTCCTTAAAAACTTGTTCCTCAGTTAAATTATTAAAATTACTGAAAGTTGACTGGATTCTCTGATAAATTCCATTTAAAGTAGTTCTATAGACTTTATAATCATTTTTTAGCATTTCATTAAACACACAGGCTGTAAAAACTTTTTCCTGTACCTATCTCTCCACATAAATACAATCCCTAACCCATTCTTTTTGAGCTTCTTTAAAATGCTCACAATAATATTCAAGTTTCTGTTTAATTATTTTTCTTTTCAGATAATATTTCAGAATTTTCAAAAACGTATTCTTCCATCGAACCGGCAAACTTGAAATATTGAGAAAATATTCAATTTTTCCGTAATTTCTGTTGCCTAAGTTGTCTACCTGCTTGTATCGCCTCCCTTTTAACCTATCATCAGAATCCATACTCTGTTCCTGCTGATTTTGGTTTTTGCAATTTTTTATCTTGTTTTCTGCCAGTTGACTTAACTTCATCATAATAAGCTCCTTCCAATATTTTTTATAAACTTTTTCCTCATTCAGAAAAATCATCAAATGATATTTTCCAGTTTGATTTATCAGTTCTTCCAAGTAAAAATTTATATCCTTTATTTTAAACATTGTTTCTAATATTTCCTCTTGAGTATATTTTTCAAGTAGTTCAGATAATTTTTCCTTCCTTTTCTCCGTAAAAGATTTAATTATGCTTAATTCACATTTATTTGCTAATTCATTCCACTTTTCCATAAAGAGAAGAAAAATCTATATTATCTAATAGATTATTATCTATAGTATTCTCTTTATTATTATGTAAACTTTGTTTACTACCCTATCAACTTTGTTTACATCCCCCTGTAAACTTTGTTTACCATCCCTATCAACTTTTGTTTTACACCCTGTAAATATTCTACATTTATATCTAATGTTCTATACCTACAAAAATTTTACATTATTAATAAAGATTTTTCTTTTCTAGTAAGTTTTTCTTGATTAAGCTTTCAATATTTTTTTCATTATTCCTTGTCTAGTTGAATTACACCAATCAGCTAAATATCTATGACTGCCTGTAAATTGCTGATTGTTCTGAGAAAATCCATATATAATAGCATATATTAATAATTCATTTCCTTTTTAATTTCAGTTTGCTAATCATCCATCCTTGAATAACTAAATAATTTTCATTTTTACCATAAATTTTCACACCTTTGTAGTTTTATAATCTACTTAACGTTTAAAAAATTTTTTTCTTTTTCTTCTAAATCTTTCAAATTTAATATATCACACAGTTTTAATATTTCTTCAGAATTAAAAGTTACTTCATTATTAATTTTTACGTTGCAAGGTATAGTATGTTATCCCCATTTTTGTGCAATATACTTTAATTTAAATCCTTTTTCTTTTTATTAAATTTCGCAACATATAAGAATCTGTCATCTTATTTCCCTCCTTTTGTAGTTTTAAAATCTACAATATAATAATATCATATTGTAGATTATTTGTCAATTTATTTGTAAAAATTATAAAAAGTTGATTTTTATCAGATTGAGGTATAATAATAAAGTAATAAACTAACAGGAGGTTTTTATGAAAATTGGAGATAGAATAAAGCTAGACGAGAATTTTTAAAAATGACACAGGAAGAAATTAGCTTTAAAAATGGGATATAAAAGCCGTTCTACAATAAATAAAAATAGAATTAGGAATAAACGATATAGCCCAATCTAAAATAAGTGATTTTGCAAAGATATTAAAAACTACTCCTGCATATTTAATGGGATTAGTTAGAAGAAAAATATAAAACTAACTAAAGATAATTTGACTAAACACAATATAGCATTTTTAAAAATAAAGATATTAGCGATGAAGATAAAAAGAAAATGATTGAGTTAATGCAAAGAGTTTTATTATAAACAAAAAGTATGAAAAATAAAGACAAATAATTTTTCTACAATATATTTAATACATAGAATGAGATACTCTTAAAAATCTGATATTTAGAAAACAAAAATATTTGATTTCTATAAATTTTAGTTAATTAATAGAAATTAATTTTTGAACTCATAATTAATAGTTTTGGTTAATTGAGAAGTATAATTAAATTCTTTTACAAAAGATGAATTGCAACTAATTTAAAAAGTCCTTGACATTTTTATTGAAATAATGTATCATTACAACAAGTGAACGTGAGCAACAGAGGGGGAGCTCACAAAGTCTTACTGTCTGATGAGAAGTAAGACTTTTTAAAAAGAGTGTTATTGATGAACAGACCATTTCATACATATGAAGAGCAATTGGAAAAGCTTTAAAACCGTAGGTTAATAATTGATAATGATGAAGAAGTTATAAAAATTTTGAAGAGAAAAATTATTATGATATTATAAATGGGTATAAAGATTATTTTATAGATGCTACCAGCTACAACAATATCTGGTGATGATGTATATAAAGAAGGGACAAATTTTAAGGATATTAATCTTTTGTATGAGATTTGATGCAGAAATTCGTTCTATTATTTTAAAGAATATTTTTAAAACTTGAAAAATATTATTAAAACAAAGAAATTTTCTTATGTTTTTCAAAAGAAAAACACAGGAATTTAATTATTTAAATATCAATAATTACGATGAAACTAAAAAGAAAGTGCAACAAGAGTGATTGCTGAAATATCAAATGTTATAAGAAATTGTATGTCTCAAAAATTATACTGGTGGAAGGCAAATATCTCATTAGTTTAGATATACATAAAAATTTGCCATTATGGGTGCTCACGAGAACAATTAACTTTTTGGTAATATATCATATTTTTACTCCTCCATAGAAGAAAGTTTGCAAAAAGAAATATGTGAAGAAATAGCAAGTGAATATGAAAAAGAATATGGTAAAAATTATTATTGTAATGAAAAGAATATGGAAAAATATTGAAATTTATAAATAGTATTAGAAATATATGTGCTCACAATGAAAGACTATACAATATTACAGTAAGAATGAATAGATAGAATACCTAGGATAACACATCCTCATATAGATTTTAATTTTTCGTTCGAAATTATTTGATGTTTTAATAATTTTTGAAGCTATTTATTACAAGAAAAGAGTTTCAAATATTAGCGAAGGAAATAAGTAATGAGATAAGAAAATTAGGATTAAATTATTCTACAAGAGTATTTGGAGATATATTAAACCAAACAGGAATCTCAATAAAATGGAAGAGAATTATAGGAGATTTATTGGAATGGGAAGAAATTAATTCAAAGGAAGAAATGAGGAAATAGAAAATTTATTTACATCAAACATGGAGATGAAATTGATAGTTTAACAACTATATCAAAAATAGAAGAAATCTATTTAAAGCAGGAAAAGGATTTGACTTTAAAAATAGAAACTTATGGTTTGAAATTAATAAGTTATGTTTTTAAGTTATATATAAAAAGGTTACCATTGAAGATAAAAAATAACAGAAGAAGATAAAAATTATATAGAAATTTTATATGAAGAAAAAAAGTTGATAAATTTGAAGAAGAAAATAATTTTAAAGGCAGATAATAAAATATTGAATAAAAATGAAATAGGAGCGAAATCTCCTATTTTTATAAATAAAAAGAGAGGGTCTCATAGGTCAAAAATAATTTTTATTAGGGCGTGTCTGAAAACTATCAAAAATGATGAATTTTTAATCTCAAAATAAAGATTTTCCCTGTTCTTGATCAGTTCTTCAATTTTCTCCTTTGAATAATCTTCTAAAGCCATTTGTAAAAGATTTTTGATATTTCCTTGTCCTTCTTGGAATTTCACTATGTCTTTTACCAGATAAACTGTCATAGATGTATGTCACCTTGTAAATTTCAAGTTTCCACATTGATCTTTTTGCAAGATACTACATATCTGACACTTCTCAAGCGGTACAGTATAGGAAACATTATTTTGTGCTTATCAATAAGTTTGTTTCTATCTTTGCAGATTTCCTCAATTCCACGATATATTGCAACCATCCTCATATATGTGTTTTTACTTCTTCAGCATTTCATATGGTATTCGTCAATTTCTATATACTGACAAATTATCATCTCTTTCAAATCTTTCAATATAAAGTTTCGATATTTCAAAAGAATTGACAAGGTTATCACAGTAACCCTTGAAATACTGTAAGTCTTTGCAATAAACAGCTTAAACTGCTGTGCTCGAGAAGCCTGAAAGAAAAAGTATTTTTAAAAAGTCTTTACAAGTGAAGAAAAATCTAATATTCTAATCATAGAGGGTACCACCTTTCAACAGGATTTGGCGATTATGTTGTAACTGGTTTCTCTTTTTGTTAATTTGAAATTTGATTAAATTTATTTGTCCCTATATTTTTACTCCGTCAAATAAATGGAGTAAAATATTATTCTATTATTGTAATTGTGGATTCTATCTCCATTTTTCAGTTTTAATTGTCTAATGAAATTTTTAATTTCTTTGTTTTATTTCTTCAAGTCTTTTTGTATAATCTATTTCAGATTTTGATTTTAATTTTTCATTATATTTGGAGCTTCTCCCGTGATTATTTAAAATTTCTTCTATTTTTCATCAGATAAATTTTCAGAGTTTTGATTAATATATTTCTGGTTCCTTTTTAGAACTTCAAAGCCATAGGATTTTTCTCCATATTCTAGATACTGCTTATATTTCATATGAAAATAAACTTGATCCTTAGAAAGTCCCATGTTTTTATACCACGCCATAAAAGAACCATCTTTTTGCGTTTTAAATTTTTCTTCTGCTTCGCTTCAAATGATTTACACATTTCTTTAGTTCTTATTTTGTATCATATTCCAAGCTATATACAAATTATTTTCAATATTTCTTATTTTTCGGAAATAACTTACCATCAGTTATTTTACATAGCTGAAAAATCAAAATCACTTTTGTATTGCTTCTCACATTTTCAACTGAAAAATCATTTATTTTTCTTAATGAGTCAAATTCCCCATTTTGATACCCCTTTACATATAAAATCACATTATTTTCGACTCATGGTCGAAATAGAAAACTATTTTTAATTCTTTTGATTAATTCATTTTGCAATGTTTCTGTAATCCTGTTGATGAAGGTGAAGACTTCCTTTATAATTTATAATATCAAGATTTTCTAACATTGTATTATTTATATTTGAGTCTTTTCTGACATAATGACAAAATATTAGAATTGATCCCTAGGTCATTTTGAATTAAAAATTCTGTAAATTTTTATAATGCATCTGCAAAAACTTTTGTTCTTTCCTCTACTTGTACACATACTAATTCTAATTTAGGATTATTTCTTTTTACCAATAAAATATATTTTTATAAGATCATTAATCCATTTGCATCTATCAGGCTGCATTTTTGAAGGTGCACAATATAATCCGTTGCGATTTAAAATACCTCTCACAGTGTTATTGATTGAACCTTCAGTATCAATAATAATATAATCATAATCCTGTTAGTCTGTTCCATTATATTTGAAAAATATTAAAGATAGCTTGATTATCAGAATAACCAGCAAAAACATTTCAAGTTGAAGCAAATCTTTCATCGAAATTATAACATTCACGTTATTCTTACTTGTAATGTATTTTTCTTTATCAAATGTCATTGTTTTCATAACATTCTTTTTATTAAGTCAAAAATTGTATTATCATTTTTAACCCGAGATAGGTCGAAATAGCATTTCTTGGATCAGTATCCATCAATAATACTTTTCCTTTCAAACTCATTGCATAAGCAAGATTAACAGCTGTAACAGTTTTTCCTGCCCCACCTTTTTAGGATTTACTATGCTAGTAACTTTTCTTACACCTCCTTTAAAAATTTATTTTTATATTTTATATTTCGACCATGGTCGAAATGTTAAAATTAAGAAATACGAAATAAAAATTATATCAATAATATTGTACTTTGAATTTTGTGAGCTACTCAGATTTTTAGAAGCATTAGTTTTCAGAAGACAGCAAAAACTTAGACATTGAAAAATCAGACACGTTGCAATTATTTTTACTCAGCACCTCTTTATTTTCTTTTCAAATTCTGTCAAGATCGAGACATAATAGTTCCGTTACTTTCTGCTAATGTTACAAATTTTATCTTATAACTTTTAGATATTTCACGATGATAGTCAATCTACTTTTTCAATCTTTGGTAAAACTAAATATTTATCAACTCTTATCCAGTTATTTACCTAATTTGTTATATAAATTCCTTTTTAGATTTATACTTTGGAAATTTCTTACTTTTTGATTTGTAAACAATCACTTAATATTCAGTTGAGCATTTCATTTATGGTACCAAATTACCAACTTTCTTTAGAAACTCATTTTATCAGTTTCTTCATAAATTTTGTTAGTAATATACAAAATTGTATTGTAGAAAAATTTAACACAGCCAAAAGTTTTATTTATCAGTAATTTTTGTTCATTATTCAGATAAATTCTGTATTTGAACGCTAAATTCATAAAATTGTGCCTCCTTATGATATATTTTTACTAAGTAATTATACCATAAAAATTTTACTTTTTATACAAAAAGCAATTTATCTTCACTTATAGAAGTCGAAGACTTCTCAGCTAACTCATTCATTGAAAGTAGTTTTTGTAAATATTTCGACTGTCCTTAAATTTTTTGCAGATATCTTTCAAATATACATTATCATCTCTTTATGTTACTGACTAACGTTACTCTAGCAAGAACCTCCATGTTTTTATTTGTTCTTTCTATCCGCTTCTCTTAGTATATCTTTGTCAATTTTATCCTTATAGAGATGATACAGCATATACAAATCATAAAAATCTCTTGCTCTTGTAGTTGTGATATTTTTACTTGAAATAATCTCAAACTTTTCTATAATAACAGATTTCTATTGTATAAATCATAATGGTATTGCTCCTGACTCTAATATTTTTAGAGTAAAAATATCCCAGTAGTTATTCTATATTCAAAACGGTATTAATTTTTCCAAAAGTATAAGAAATTTTTGCACAAAAATCTTCATATACGTCTTTCTGTATAATTGGTGTTAATTTAACCAGTTTATAGTTAATATTGTTCTCTATTTCATCTCTAGCATTTTCTTTAGGATCTTTGATATAGTTTTCATTTACTGGAATTTTTTGAAAAATAATAATTTTTATATATACTAAAACAAGTGATTTGATACACATCTAAAACTATGTGAATTTTAAGGGGATAGCAAGTTAAATAGTGTATACTAAATTAAATGATGTTTTAGTAGATGTTTTATAAAGGAGTTATTTAAATGAAATTTGGATATGCAAGAGCAAAGTACGGCAAGACAGGATTTGACAAGACAGATAATAGCACTTGAAGAATACGGCTGTAATGAAGTTTATAGTGATGTACAAAGTGGAAAAAATATGAAACGAGCCGAGCTACAAAAAATTTTGTCAAAAATGAGGGAAAATGATACGTTTGTTGTTACTGACATTGATAGACTTGGACGTAATTTTACAGAAGTTATTGAGCTTTTATACAAAACTTAAAGATATAAAAGTCAATATTGTAATCAATCAGAACTTTTTAAATCATAATGTGAATGACAAGAAAGATGAAATTGTAAATATTGTTGTAATTCCACTCCTGATATATCTCACTGAAAGAGAACTAGTATTTTTGATTGAAAGAATAATGACGGAATTAAAAATATGCCACTTGGAAAATCAGGGAAAAGATACAGCAGGAAAACTGGAAAATGTAATTGGACAGCCAGTCAAAAGTTTTAAAATCTTTCAAAAGATGAACAGGATATGTTAAAACGAGTACGGAACAAAGAAATAAGTAGTTTTCTGCTGGTTTATGCAAATAAGTAGATCCTCATATTATAAATATTATAAAACACTGTATCTTTTGGAGTGAACTACTCTCACTTTTAAAAGGGAGTAGTTCACGACTGCTCAAATTTTTGATATATTTTCTATTTCTAAATTTTATCAATAATTAACTCTATTTTGTTAAATCTACTATTTCTTGTGTAAAGTTTCTTCATCAATATCATAAATAGCTTTCAACTGTACATTTTGGGATTTTAATTCTTCAATTTTTCATCAAATCTTACAATTGAATCTTTAAGCTTAGGTAATTTTTCATTCCTTCCTGAAGAGCACCTCAAATTTTCGATCGATCTCGTTATTAACATCTATTTTTCCTTTATTTTTCTCTTAATGTTTTCTCTTTCTTGTTCGATAATTGGGTCTCCATGATCTCGATTTTCCTTCTAAAACTATCTACCATAGATTCATTTTGAGTATCTACTTTCTCATTACCAATATTTTCTTAGATATTTCTTCTCAGGGACAAATTTAAATTCAAGATACTCTATTTTTCTTCCATTTTTATTTTAGTTATTTTCAATCTTTAAAAATAATTTTTAAGTTCATTTCTTGATATTTTTCAAAACGTACTTATCAATGTCTGACATTCTATATATTTTTCTGGAATATCTCAGTAATTTCTTTTAAAAATCATCTATCTTTACTCTCCAAAAATCCTGTACTTTTTAAATTGTTTTAATCTTCTATAAATTTCCTTACTATAATTTGATCTTAAATGAATAAATTCTTCAAGTTCAAACTGAGTAAATTTTTACTAGATTATTTAATAGATATTTAAATTCTGATTTACCTTTATAATAACTTTTTGCTTTTCTTTTATTATTCTATATCGTGTAAATAATACAAATTATCAATTATTTCTTTTGTTTCAATTCTGATATTTAAAGTTATTAATATAAATTTGTTCTAAGTCTCTTATAAATCTAATATTTCCTCTATGTTTATATTTTACCATATTTTTAACTCTAAAAATTTAAAGTTATTTCATCAAGTCCTTTATCTCTAATTTGAGAACAAAGTGCCATTAATAAATTTATTTCAACACTATTAAAATTTTTAATGATATTGAATTAAAAATGATTATGATACTACAACATCGTTCATAATACACCTCCAAATGATTAATTATAATCATTATAACAAATCAAAAGGAGTTTGTAAACAAAACTCCCCTTATATGTTACAAAAAAACTCCCCTTTATATGTTACAAAAACTCCCCTTATATGTTACAAAAACTCCTTATATGTTACAAAAACTCCCTTATATGTTACAAAAACTCCTTTATATGTTATAAAAACTCCCTTATATGTTACAAAAACTCCCTTATGTGACATTCTAATTCTTTTATTTATCAGTGGTTGCAGACACCTAATATATAGAAATATTTTAAAAAGATATAAAAATCTTTTAAAATATTTTTATTAAAAAGAAAAATTTCTTTTTACGTCTTCTGTTTTTAAAAATTGTTACAAAACTTCTATACGAAATCTTTATATATATTTGAATATCCAGAATAATTTTTAAGACAGAGTAAAAATATAGCAAAATAAACTAATTAAATTTCAAATTAACAAAAAGAGGAAACCAGTTACAATATAATCGCCAAATCCTATTGAAAGGTGGTTCCCTCTATGATTAGAATATCAGATTTTTCCTCGCTTGTAAAGACTTTTCTTAAAAATATTTTTTCTTTCAGACTTCCATTTGAGCAGCAGTTTAAGCTGTTTGTCACAAAAGCTTTTGAAACGCTGTTTAGAGTTTATGTTAAAAGAGTTGATGATTACTTCTTTCATTCCAACGAAAGAAAAGATAAGTTTAAAAGCAAAGGAATGGAAAGAAGTAAGGGGGATAGGTGCATCAATTTTAACAACAGAAGAAAATGGAAAAAAGCAAGAACAGAAAAGGTATTACATAACGAATATAGCAGGGGGAGTGGAAGAATTTGTAAGGGCAGTAAGAGGACATTGGGCAATAGAAAGTTATCATTGGATACTGGATGTAACATTTAGAGAAGATGAAAATAAGACATTAAATAAAAATGTGCTAGAAACTTAAATATTCTAAGGAAATTGGCAATATCAATACTGAAGAGCTACCATTCAGATTTAGTGAAGAATAAGAAGATATATTATATCGCTAGATGAAGTGAAATATTTAAAATTATTTTTGATACATAGAAATGTTGTATTGGGTTAAATACAAAGAAATGGTTTGAAATATTCATGCGTTTGTCGTGTAATTTTTAAGAATTTCTTGAAATTTTTCAATTTTGATATTATATCATAATAAAATTGTTATTCAATTCATATTACCATATTTAGTAATATGAGCAATGTATTCTCTCAAATAAGAAAAAAAGGAAAAGTCTAAAACTTTCTTTTTCTATCACAACCCCCTAAACTCTCATTTATTTTATACAAAAATTTCCCAAAAAGTATATTTTACAAACTAATAATAAAAATAATGCCTTTCAGAAGCTCATACAAGCCCTATATCATTATAACGACAAGGAAAATATCGAAATTTATTTTTCGAACGCTATAAAGCTTTTATTTTGAATTTTTAAAAATTCAATTTACTCAATAAATCTTTTTCTGTATTTATACTTATTTTTCTTAATTTGTAATTTTTAAAATATCTTACAAATAACTTAGCTTTCTTTTCCATTAAATTATGATATTTATCAGCTTCTCCGGTTTGACAAATATTCCTTATGTAATATAAAAATGCCCAAATTCATGTATCAAAAATATCAACTTCTTCCTGAGAAGACAGCCCTTTTTCTTAAAAATAAAGTTTGTATTATTTTCATCAATGAAAAAGCTCTCTAAACTAAAGTTACCATACAGTATATAAATTTTATAATAATTACAAAAGCATAAATATCTTTCGTTTTGTGGAGAAGCATTAAAATCCTTACTTGTCTTTTACATTGTCTTTCATAACTGAAATGTTTCTTAAATAGTTTTTACTCAATATACAAATTAGAGCATATCCGAAAAATAGTATTTTTAAACTTAGATATGCTCTAATTTAAATTAATTAATATTTAAAATTTAAATAAATAATTTGTTTCTGGAATAAAATTATAATTATTTTCTAATTTTTTGAAAAATTTATTAGAAAATTACTCTTAATCCAATTCCACCTTTTACATTTTACTTTAGTTTCATATCCAAAATTTGCAGTTACTCCAAATCTTGTATTATCAACTCCAACTTTTAAGTCAAATTTACCAGTTTTCACCTCTATTTTCCTTCTCTTTTTCTAAGTTATACCAATTAGCCGTTGTTTTTCTTACTCTTGCCTGATTTCCCTTTTGAAGTTTTCCAATCTCATTTTCATAACTTGCCGATAATCCTATCGATAAATTTGTCCTTACTGCTAATGGCTGTACATACCTAAATTCTACTCCAACTTCTGGTTTTACTGAAATATAATCATTCCCCTTCACTGCCAACTTCATTTGTCCACTTTCTTCCTCTATACTTCCAAATCTTCCATATTCCATTTTTATCGTTCCAAATGGTCTCAAATGTGTTTTTGGACTCATTCTAATGTCGTATCCAAGTTCATTTTTCACTGCAGCCCCATATGAATGATAATCAGATTTTGCTTCAAATATATCATCTACTGCTTGTGCAAAAATATGTCCTTCACCGCTTGTTATTCCGTTTAATTTATCAAATATCCTTTTTTCTGTAGTTCCCAATCCTTCTACTCCATATCTCTCTTCAAGCCCAGTTAAAAAATTACGTGTTTGTTTATCTCCAGATTTTGCAAAAGTTATATAAGGAATTTTTACTAGATACACTTTATCCAATAATCCTGTTATCCGATTTTTGTTGGTTGTGCCTCACATAGTTATTTCTGCTAAAAATGAGGATTTGAAAGATAAAAAGTTGCCAGTAAGTTGCCAGTAAGTTTCAGTTATTTTTAAAATTTCTTTTCATAGTTTCACTCCTATGTTAAAAATAAATTTATTTTTCCTAGGGTGTATCTGAAAACTCTCAAAATGATGAATTTTTAATAAATTTTTCCCAAAATCAAAAATAATAAACACTGATTTTAGCGTAATTTATATAATTTATAAAATCAAAAACATTAAAAATACATAGATTTTTGAGTTTTTCAGACACAGTCTAAAGAAAACTAATTTGATTATCTAAAAATTTTGGGTATACCCACTCTTTTTGAAAGCCATGATTTCATTTAAAGCTTCATAGCATTGATTTTTATCTATGATTCCTTTAAATTCTTTTTCCCATTTTCTGATTGTTGCCGTTGCTACCCCATATTCATTTTCTAATGATTTTTTTGTTCTTCCTTCTTCCAGCAATTCTAAAATTAACATTTTAAATTCATCTGTGTACCTTTTTACTTCTCTTGTTCATAATCAAATTTCCTCTCCTTAACTATATTTTTAACAAATAGGAAACTAGTTTTCAAATTATTTGTCAAGATTTTTGGGGTACACTCCAGTCGAAATACAAACATTTTTCAATATTTTATGGTAAAACAGCCTTAGATTATTACTAAAGCTGCTTTGCTATGAAATACTGAAAAATTAGAAAACAAATTTCTCATAAATTAATACAAGAAATTTGAGCTTATTTTTAAAAGTTCAAAAATTATAAATCATTTATTTCAACTTCAAGGTAGCTATTTATATCTCGTGGCATTTTTAAAAATTCCTTTTTCCCTAATAAAAGCTTTTTGTAAAATTCTTCTATTGTACAACTCCAATCATCATATTCTCCAAACCAATCTGTAAAATCCACTCTGTCTTTGAATATAACAAAATCTAATGTTCTTCCATAGCTCTCAACACATTCTTTTGTGCCATTCTTTATTTTTCTATTTCTTCTAATAGATAATCTATTCCTTCAAGCTTTATTTCAATTAGTTCTCTACTAAGAAATATAGAATATCCTATATTATATTTTTCTCCATTGATAATACTACAGAATTCTCCCCATAATTCTCCGTTTTTACTTATATGATAATAGAATTTCATTTTCATTTTATCTCTCCTTCGTACAATGGATATGCTAAAGTTTTATCATTCATATATCCTCTTATCTTTATTCCACTTGGTGAGGTACCTTGCCAAACTTTATTTATTGGATCTATAACTTCAAAATCACTACTATTCCAAGCTCCGTTTATTTCCCATATTGCCTTACTTTCACTCCAATCTCTTGGAAATGCTGTGTGATATTCTCCAGGAGCTACTTTTTTTTCAGCCCAAAGGTTTTTAGTAGAATTATAAATTTTTGCTTCTATCCGTGTTACACCATTTCTATCTGGATTACCTATGATATTTTCTACTCTTACATTAGGAGAACTAAAACTGAGATGTCCTCCTTTTCCTCTAGTTCCTGAACTGTTAGTTTCACCATGTAGTATGTGATTAAAGTCGAAATTTGGAGCAATAGAGTTTTTTTGATAAACATAACTAGAATTTTTATTATATAATCTTTGTTTATTATATTCCCATAATTTCTAATTACTGCTTGCTGATAATCATAAGACTGTATTCCACTTAATGCTCTTACATTATAATAATTTTCTGGAGTCATCAATGTCTTACTCGTATATCCCGTAGTATTTTTAAATAATGATTTTGTTACATCAGACACCTGCATTTGTCCATTAATCAATGAATTTGAAGGTGTACTTCCGTTATAGCCGATTAACGGTATAGTCCCTCCTGCATTCTTTACTGTGTTACCTATTTGCTTCAATGCTCCTGTTGCTGAAAATTCATACATTACCTGTCCGCTTGGGGTTATTCCTCTTAAGGACATTTGCCCTGTTGTATAGTTTTTCTCTCCTATCCATTGCAGGCTTCTTCTTGAATCCATTACTCTCATCTGCTCCGTAATGCTTGTACCGCCTGGAGTTCCATCATTCACATATACCGTTTTTGGTCCTTCTGTTCCATTGCTTCCTATTTTTGGACTATCTTTTACTGATACGGCTCTTACGGAGCTTCTGGAAGCAGACGAATTAACCGGTTTTGTATTAATATTTTTGAAAGAAGCCAGCCCTGACTCTATTGAAGCCATGCTTCTGCCCAAATCCATACCCATAGCTATCCAGTCTGAACCTACTTCATGTGCATATTTTGTTCCATTTAGCACGATAGTACCATTTTTATAGCTCTTAACTGAGGCAAGCATATCTCCTGATTCTCCGATTTGTCCAAATGGCGATGATCTATATCCATAAATTGCTCTTTGTTCCTGATGAAGCCTAGCTGATATTTCCTGCAATTTTTTTAATTCGGAGAAGTTTTTATTTTTTTTAGCAATCTCCTGAGCTTTAAAATTATCATTTATCAAATCCGTATATTTCTTTTCCAACATAAGCTCTTCAGGTGTTCCATGCTTGAACTCTTCTTGAGAATTAATAGTCACCTTTTCTTCCATCTTCAAATTCTAAAAATATATTTTAGTTCCATTAGGAACCCTTCCTTTCGATTGCATAAATTCTTCAAGTTCAGAAAGATTTTCAGGTTTTTCCTGTTTAAAAATTCTATTATTTCTTGCCGTTTTTGGTTCATTTGGTTGGTTACTAGTTTTATTTTCTTTCTTGGTAGTTTTTGGTGGATTACTATTGTTTCTTTTTTTCCTGTATTAGTAGTTTTCTGGGGCTGTTTATTATTGTTTCTTTTTCCCTGTATTAGTAGTTTTCTGGGGCTGTTTATTATTGTTTCTTTTTCCTGTATTAGTAGTTTTCTGGGGCTGTTTATTATTGTTATCCTTTCTAGATCTTATTTGTTTTGCAAAAGCCCAAGGTTTATCTGATGATGGTTTTTTTTGCGCTGGTTTTGGTGATTTTTTCCTACCTGTTGCTGTTTTTTCGATAGATATTGTTGTTATTGTTTCTTGATAATCTTTATTGATATCATTTACTGTACTTGTCCAAATTTTACCTAATTTTTTTCTGCCTCTTTGTTTTGCTTTTTGAAGCACTTATTTTCGCTTTTCTTTTATTACCAATTGTATTAAATCCAATTTCTGCACCTTTATTAAGACCCCATTTAAATATAGGTTTTACTGAATTAACAGTAGCCATGCCAACTCGATCTGCTGTTCTTGATAAATGTCCTAAAGCCTCACCAAGTGGCCCTCCTACGCTTCTTTTAGTGTCAGCCGTAACTTCACTATTAACATCCATAATGGCCTCACCAAGCTCATCCGTGCTTATGCTTCCTGTCTTGCCTTCCCCAGCTCTCTTCATCATATCATCGTAAGCCAGTTCCCCTGCTACAGTTGACTTCAACTGCCCTTCATCATTTGCTTTTCCTTTTCCAGTTTTCAGATCTTCAGATATTTTCCATTCCCTTGCTATTCCTGCCCGTATTACTGCTTCATCCGTTATATTCTCGTCTACGAAAATTTTATTAGTAATTTTGTCATAGAAAATACCAGGTACTTCACCCTTTTGAGCTAGTTTATCTACTCTAGCTCTTACTTTTGGTGGTAAATTCGGATTATCAGGATCATATTTTTCTACTGCTGATATATCAAGCTCTTTTAATATTTTCTCTGAATTTAAATCTCCAGTTGCTATTAGATTCATTTCAGGAGCTGTTTTAATCCTTATTACGCTTTCCTTGATTTCATTAATTGTCCTTCTTTCAGGATCTCCAATATCGCTGTTTTTTCTTCCGTTTACAGCATTCTCAATGGACTTCAGTACGGTTTCTCCTGTCGCTTTCCCTTCAAGAATTGCAACTTCCAAGTCTTCCTTGAACTTGGATGGATTTGAGACATATTCTATAACCTGAGGCTCCACGTTAATGTTTGTGCTGCTGTGGATGTCCTTCGTTATCTCATTTGCCTTTCCTAAATCCCTGTTTATATCATCCCCTGAAGAATGCCCTATCTCCACGTTTCCTACAATAGTGTTTCTTGTAATTCCTTCCTTGTCCCTGCTGTCCTGATTGAAGCCAACACTTGTTATTCTTGGTTTTCCTCCAAGTGACGCTCCTAATGATCCACCTGTTGTCTTCATTGTGTCTTCATTGTAAAGATTTTTTCCTACATAATTATCAATCTTGAATGTTGTGTTGCTATCACTTTGTTTTCCAATAATAGCTCCTGTATTTTCAAGCATTCCAACGTGAAGATCACTTTCTTCTCCAACAATAAAGCTACTCTGATTATCTACAAATGCTCTGTTTCCATTTATTCTACTTCCACTCACATTTACGGAACTTGGTACTCCGTTTGCACTTATTTCTACACCTATTCCACTTGAGCTTCCTGTTGTCGTGCTTGTATTTTGTCTGCTTTCTACAACCAGTTTACCGATATTACCCCTTACTTTTCCGCCTTCCTGATTAAATCCAGATAATGTCATTGATTCTGTGTTATTATGGATTTCATTTACGTTTTTGAAGTTTCCATTTGCATAAACAGTTTCAACTGTATTTTGATCGCCTCTGTTTGCGGAAATATTTCCACTAATGCTACTTGGCTTTATTTTCCCATTTGAACCTACTCCAGTACTTACTCCTACTCCAAATCCTGAGCTTTCAGAACTGTACCTGTTTCTTAACTCAACTGCCTCTTTTTGAATATTTGCGACATTATTGTAGATGAATGTTCCACCTTGTGCCTGAGTTCCCTGATAAGTTATGTTGTTTACGTTGTTGTACGTGATACTTGAATTTTCATTCAAGGGTCTCATTGTAGTAACAACGGCACTTTCAGTATGTGAAGTTGTACTGGATTTTGACCTATTAAATCCTGCATTAATATTTCCGCTCACATAGAAGTCATTGTTTACTTTGAAATCCCCGTTTTCGATGTCCTTCATTGTGGCTCTTGATCCGTTATGTCTTGTGATGTTCCCTGACATGCCTTTAACTGTACCAGTTGCTGCATTTATTGCTTCCATTGCGCCACCAATCGTGTCGCCATTTTTAATCTGCTTTACAGCTTGCTCAGCCTGTTTAATCCTATCCTTAATCGGGCTGTTTATTCCTGCTGATATTGTGAAGCCGCTGCTTTTATTTAAAGTATGCACGTCTCTTGTGTCAATTCTTGCACCATATTTTACATCGCCGTTATTGATTTGAATATTTCCGTATTCAAAGTTTGTAGCTGTAATTTCTGCTCCTCTGTTTAATACTGAACCGTCTCCAATTTGTAAATTAGATTTTGCATTTACTGTACTTTTTTCATCGTACATGTCCTGCGATTTCCCATATCCTATTGAGGCTCTTCCATGGCTTATTCCTCCTGTAAAACCTTTCTTTCTGTTCTCCTCGTAGCTGCTGCTGTGAAGTTCACGTGAGTCCGTTGTAACTTTTCCGCCTACAAAAGTGTTTTCTCCGAGAACGATGTTACTTCCTATACTCTCAACGTTTCCTGTAATTACGCCATTCTTGCCTAGCATAAGATTGCTTGCTGAATTTTCTTCAATGTGGGAGTTTCTGTATGTGCTTTTCGATGACATGAACCCTTTTTCGCTCTGCCTTGATTCCATGTCATAACTGTTGACTGCTGATTCTGCCTTGACGTTTCCAACTGTCAGTCCTGTTGTGTCTTCAGCTATGAACGATGAGCCTCTTAAGTTAAGATTTCCAATTCTTCCTTCTGCTGAATTCGCAACTGCTCCTCCGCCTAAATGTGTCGTTTCAGCATATTTTGAATAGTTTTTGCTTCCAGTCCCGAAATTATGGTCTCCAGACAGTGACAATGCATTCACATCAAAGCTGTTCACGTCAAGTGCCAGATGATCCGTATTTAAAACTCCTCCTGTCGAACTGTAGCTGTCAGCCTTGATAAAAGTTGTGCCTTTTGAAGTGATTGCACCAACTGAGGCAACTTCCTCATATTTTGCCCTGTCATATTCCCCGTTATTAAATCCGACTGTCCTTTTTGTCGTGTCGTTTACTACCTTGCCGTTTTCAGAGATAAGCGAGACTGACTCCTCTCCATTAATCAGCCCTCCGATATTCTCAATGTTTCCAACAGAATTTATGAATGTCCTGTCTCCTGATATTTCTGAAAGAAGGTTAGTTGCCGTCTGGTTTCTTACAGTGTCAGCCTCAACATACGTAATTCCACCATTACCCCATTTCGTTCCGTCATTGACAAAATCCTTGGACTTCACATAAGTCCCTTTCTGTTCCGCCAACCCTGTTTCTAGTGTCATCGCTTATGCTTTCTCTAGTCTTGCTGCTTAGGTAAACTTGCGGAGCAAGAACTTCAATACCATTTACATTTTTTGTTACATACCAAACAATATCTTCATTCAAGTTATTTATCTGATCCTGAGTCAGTTCCTGCCCTGCTACAAGTCCAAGTCTTACACCTTCAGTTGAGGCGTTGTTCATCATTGCCTGTATCAGCTCCTTATTGGACTTGCCATTTATGAAGGCTGTTCCCAGCTTTTCGGCAATTGACCTTGTAAGAAGCTGGTTCTCATAGTAGGCATCTCCCAAGACGTCTTGCCCTGTCCCACACTTCCGAGTATCCAACTCTTTCAAGGAAGTAGTCGCTTCCGTAGTAGTCGCTCAGGTTTATGTAGCTTGAACGGGTCTCCATAACATATTTTGAAGTCGGATTCATATTCGCCTTGAACATTGCACTTGCAAGTATTGGATTGACGCTGATCACTCCAGTGTTTTTAATATCCTTTATCTCTGCATTGTTTCCTGCAATCTGAATTGCCCTGTCAAATTCTGTATTTACTGGGCTGTATGTATTTCCAGCTCCTGAAAACTGTGGATTCCCGCCAAAAATTGCTGACATAGCCGAAAGAGGGCTGATTGCCCTGCACCTGAATATTCCCGTTGGAAGCTCCTGTACCTTTCCTGATTCCAAATGTGCTTGAGGACAGCAGCTTTCTTCCGTTCTCTCCGCCATTTTCAAGCCTTGCTCCATTTCCAGCCTCAATCGGATTCACTACAATATTTGGGAGCGTTCACTATTACCTGACGCCCTTCAATTACGCTCGGCTGCCCTGACTCATAGCCAATACCTCCATCATACAGCGATCTTGAGTAGTTTATGTTTCCATAGTAGTGTCTCTTCCCCTTGCTTGTCTTCTTGTTGAGGTAGACCACTATTCTTTCCTCGCCGTTTTTTAGTGGCACGGCATTCCCAAGAGTTACTGAATTTTCAAAAGTTCCGGCATTAATTGCAGCCGCTCCTCCTGCTGAAACTATGCTGTCCTTATTTTTAAAATTCCCCGAATTTATTGTAATATTTCCACCTGCCAGAACTTTTCCATATTCTGTCGTTGCATTGCTCTTTATTTTCCCTGTCAGTGCAGGCTCTTTTATACGGGCATCCCTTGTACTGTAGACATTTGTTGTTCTTTCTCCTATCTGCTGTGCGGGTATGTCCGAATATTTGCTAAGGATCAGCGAAGAGTACCCCCAAGGTCGTTTCTCCTTGATATCAGCTCATTGTAGTACTTCTTCTGCTTGTCTATTACTGGCGGCTCTTTTCTTTCTCTTCCGAACCTTCTCGGAAGGAAGTATTCCCAAGATCCAACCTGACCTTCAGACACCTTTCTGCCATCCCAAGTTTCATAATACTTCTCATAACTTCCCAAATTAGAAACTCTTCCAATATTCTGAAAATCACTTGAAGTAATTACAATATCCCCTGTCGACTGGATTGTAGCCACATTGTTCGTAATCTTTGCGGCATTAAGATCCATGTTTCCGCCAAGTATTTCGGCCTCGTCATTCATTATCTCATTTGCCCTTATGGCAAGAGCCTTCCTCCATAGATGGCTTTTTCCTTGTTGTTCTGAACCTTGCCCTGCGCGTTCATTTCAAGATAGTTCTCAAATGCGATTAAATCATTATTCGTAATATTTCTTCCTGAAATCTTTCCATTATTTCCAGTAATCATATTGTTATTAACGATTTCCCCGCGTCCATTTACGATAACCGTATCAGACGCAAGCTCCTTGTTATTCGTAAAGTCATTCGAGTTGATCTCAATTAGTCCTGTTCCAGTAGTGTTGCCATTGTTTGTAATATTGTTCCCTGAAATTACAAGCCTCTGCTGTCCGTGAAGATTCCCTGCAAGGTTAATGTCCTGGTTAACGCCAAGCTCAACATTGTTCCCCCTGATCGTTCCGGCATTATCAAATCTTTCGGGCATTTCTCATAAATATTTCGCCTGACAGAATTTCCCCGGTATTTGCAATTGCTGAACCGTCAAGCAGAAACTCTGTTATTTGAGGCAATCTTTCCGCTATTTGTAACATTCGTATTTGCGGCGTTTACATTATTGACTGCAGCAATTTCCTTAGTGTTGATTAAAGTGCCTGTAGTCAGGTCAACATCATTTCCTGAATAGATGAAGCCGTCATTTTTAGTACTGGCTACATCAGCCTTGATGTTTTCGCCGTTTATCTTTCCAGAGTTTGTAAACTCAGCTCCTGCAACATCAATTCCTTTTCCATCAACTGTTCCGCTGTTCACAAGCGAGCTTGTTGCCTTAATATCCCCATTTGTGGCAAATGTTCCAGAGTTTTCAATTCTTTCCCCAGTTATTCCTTTTCCAGCCGCAATTTTGCTGGAACTAGTGGCATTTTTTATATTCTTGGCACTAATTGTATCATTGGCAAGCAGTTTTCCTGAATTGTCAATGTTTCCACTTGAAACCTTGCCAATTGCCGTAATATCTCCGCTGTTTGCAATATCGTCAGTCTTCAGGTTCACGCCTTCAACTTTTCCAGTATTTCTTAGGCTATTGACTTCCAGATTCTTGACATAGATATTTCCATTGTTTTCAGTATTCTTCCCTGCAAGGTCATCATTTGCCGCAATTCTTCCATCATTCTTAATGTTTCCTGCAACCGATATGTTCTTTGAAGTTTCAACAGCCCCGCTGTTCTCCAGTTTTCCTGAAACTGTGATTTTTCCGTTTGCCCTTACATTCCCTGACGTTACCAGGTCATCAGATGAGACTGCTCCGACAGCTGTCATATCCTTAGTATTCTTAACATTTTTTGCCTTTACGTCACCATTTGCGATGATTTTACCATCATTCTGAAGATTTCCAGCTGTTACATTTTTTGAAGAAATTGTTCCTGAAGTAGCTATATCTTTACCAGTTAAGTCACCATTTGAAGCAATCCTTCCAGTATTTCTTATATTTCCAGACACCTTCACATCTTCAGCAGTTTCAAGTGTCCCGTCATTCTCAAGCTTTCCTGAAACTGTAACTGTCTTATTTGCCTTTACAGTTCCTGAAGTTGCCATATCGTCACTTGAAACTGTTCCAGCCGCAGCAATGTCTCCAGTATTTGTTACCTTCTTGGCTGTAATATTTTCTCCTGCGGTAACTTTCCCATCGTTCTTTAAGTCATCAACATTTATGTTCTTTGAAGCAATGACTCCAGATGAAACAGCATTCCTTCCGCTTAAATTACCGCCTGCAATTATTTTACCAGTATTGCTGATGTCCCCCGCAACCGTCACATCCTTCGGAGTCTCGATTGTCCCGTCATTTCCAAAGTCCCCGTTAATATCAAGCGCCTCGTTCGTTCTCAATGACCCTGATGACTTCAGGCTGTCAGCCATTATTTTACCGACAACAGTAATATCTCCTGCACTTTCAACCTTTTTAGCTGTCAAGTCCTTATTGGCTACAATTTTACCGTCATTCTTAAGGTTCCCTGTTCTTAAGTTATTTGAGACTACAGTTCCTGAAGTGTCCATATTCCTTGAAGCAAAGTCTCCGTTAGTAAGGATTTCCCCTGAATTTAATACATTATCGGCAACTGATATGTCCTTTGAAGCCCCGACTGTTCCGCTGTTGTCAAGAAACCCATTAATATCAAGAGTTTCATTTGTCTGAACTTTTCCTGAAGTAACAAAACTATTTCCTGAAATTTTTCCTGATGATAAAATCTCTCCAGTATTCTTCACATCTTTTGCAGTTAATTCGCCATTTGTACTTATTTTCCCATCATTAGTCAGGTTATCCACTCTTAAATTTTTAGCCGCAACTGCTCCTGATGTTACCGTATTTTTAGCCGTTAAATCCTCGTTTGTCAAAATATTTCCTGTACTGCTTACGTTTCCTAAGACTGAAATACGTCTAACAGAAGTCAATGCTCCTGTGTTATCAAATTTCCCGTTAATGTCTGTAATTCCTGAAACCTGTATATTTCCGGAATTATCCAAGTTCCTTACATTAAAGTTTCCTCCGGAAAGAACCGTTGCAAGAGAATTTTTAAAATTACCTGCCGTTATATTCCCAGAAACGTTTATGTTTCCTGAACTTATCATATCAGCTGTATTCAAGTTTCCGCCTGAGTATATATTTGACTTGTTCTCAACATTCCCATTAAGGTTAATGTCCTCATTTGCCTGAGTCTCCCCATCCAGCTTTATTTTAGCTGCATTAATATTAATCCCTTTGTCAGAGCTTGCAAGCTCACTTTGAGCATACTCAGTCCCGTTTATTTCAATGCCGTTCCCTTTAATCTTTGGCGACATTAATTTTTCCGTCAGCTGTAATCTCAAGCTTTGTGTCCCTTGAATAGATAAGTCCATTGGAATTTACTCCTGCCCCCTTGTCCGTGCTGACTATCTTTATCTGCCCGGCATACATCGATCCAAGGTTGCTTGCAGACAGAGTAAAAAATATAGGGGCAGTCATTAAATGCCACAACAAATCTTTTTTGACTGCTTTTTATAAAATATTTTACTTTGTGATATTTCTCTCAAAACTTCCCTAATCGGACATTCTCCTCCTCTCAAATATGGCATATTTGTGCTTTTTCCTGTTTCATTAACAATTTCTGGCAAGCATTCCATCTCTATTACCTTTTCTAGTGAACTCGTTCTTTTGCCGCTAAAGTACAATTTATACGCCTTTTCCCTGTTTTTTCCATAGTTTGCAAAGAAAGTGTGGTATAACGCTCTTGCCTCTATCTTCCTTCTTGAAAACGCTTTCGGCCTGCTTGACAAAAATCTTGAGCATTCGTGGGACACAAGGGCTTCCGTCCTTGAGCCTATGTAATCCTCTTCAGTATATATCCTTCTTATCTTCTCATACTGGTTAAGCAGCATCTTCATCTGCTCCTTTCTTCTCTGGCTCACATTCTCCTTTTCCTTGAAATTTTCATAAAAATTCTCAAGTTCTTTAAAATCGTCTCCCTTTAGCCATTTGTAAAGATTTTTTGATATTTCCTTGTTCCTTTTAGAAATTTCAGCTATGGCTTTTACTAAATGGAACTTGTCATATATGTGTATTGACTGTAAATTCCAAAGCTCTCTTACAAAGCTGTCTATCCATATTCCTCCATCAGAGTTCACAATTAGTTTCTTTTTGTCCATATTGTATCTTTTTTCAAGATAGTTAAGTACATACTCCGATACTTCCTCAAGCGGTACGGATGTAGGAAACATTATTGTGTGCTTGTCAATGAGTTTGTTCCTGTCTGTGCAGATTTCCTCAATTCCACGATGTATTACAACCATCCTCATATATGTATTTTTACTTCTTCTACACTTCATATGATCTTCATCAATCTCCATATATACTGGCGAATTGTCGTCTCTTTCAAATCTTTCAATATCAAGTTTCGGCATTTGAAAAAGAATTGACAGATTATACACGGTAGCCCTTGAACACCGTAAGTTTTTGCAAGAAATGAAGCTGTAGTATATTGATACTCAAAAAGTATAGTAAAATCATCTCTTCAGAAAGCCGTCTATACCGCTTAAGTCCCATTTTTCATCAATGTAATAGTGAATGCCTGTTTTTGTTTACATATTTTTCGACGTTCAAAAGTTACATCCCCGAAGGCAGTGATAACAGTTCTTTTAACAAATCCTTTGCTTTTTAAACTTATCTTTTCTGTCGTTGGAATGAAAAAGTAATCATCAACTCTTTTGACATAAACTCTAAACAGCGTTTCAAAAGCTTTTGTGATAAACAGCTTAAACTGCTGCTCAAACGGAAGTCTGAAAGAAAATATTTTTTTAAAAAGTCTTTACAAGTGAAGAAAAATTTGATATTCTAATCATAGAGGGAACCACCTTTCAATGGGATTTGGCGATTATATTGTAACTGGTTTCCTCTTTTTTGTTAATTTGAAATTTAATTAAATTTATTTGCCCCTATTTTTTTTACTCTGTCGTTGCTTGCATCAATTGCAACTGAGTTTATCCCATTTTTTGAAGTTACAGTTCCGCTAGAGTCAACAGTATTTTCCCCCAGAGTTACATCAACCTTGTTTCCAACAAGATTTCCCTGCAGTTCCATAGCCTTTGCAATAACGTTTACATAATCGGTATTAGTCGCATCAAAGCCATTAGCCCCAATAACAACTCTTCCCTTTTCGACGTCAATTCCGATTACATCCCCGTCCTTCAGATTAACTTTTCCAGTTGTAGGGATAAAGTTCCTTATGTTGATTGTCCCTGCGCCGTTTAAATATATTCCATTTTCATTGCTTAAAATTACATTCACTTTCTGTCTGCTGAGAGCCTCGATATATCCCTCAATCTGAGAACGGTTTGCTCCATTAACTTGAAGCAGGATAAGATTAGCAGCCTGATTCGGCCCAAGATTTGGATTTGCATTGATGATTCCACCAAGGTGGCTTCTACCAAGATTATCGGCATTGTTAAGTATCTGTCCTTCACGCCCGACATTGTACTCTAAAAATTCGTTAATACTAACACCACGATTATTCGGAGTGGAAATATTAACGACAGGGACGCCATTCTGAGCTCTGTCAAGGCTCGTGTTGTATCTTGAATTAGGATCAACCTGAAGTCCATCAGCAAGAATGTTAAAACTGAACACGTTTAGCAGTAATGCCGCAGTCAATTTACGTAATATCTTACTTTTTTCTTTCATCCATTCATCTCCTTTCGATATTTTTATTCATTACAATTTGAAATTTTTTATTATTTTTATTTTGAGTTACCATCTAAAAACTTACTTTCAATGATCCGCTAAAATATATTTCCTGCTTCTTAGGGCTTAAATAGTCTGAATGCGACATTGGCCTTGCATATCCAAAGTCAAAGTCAAAGATTTTTGTATCAAGCCTGATTCCAGCCGTCATTCCAGTTACATATCCAGTCCTGTATTTAGATTTATCCCTGTTATACTTTGCAGCCCCGTATCCATAATTAACATATGGGGAAACGACCGCAAATTTCTTAACTGGAATATTGTATGCAATCTCATTGCTGACTTCTATAGCCTTGTCTCCCTGAATGGACTCCCTTGTATGGTAGCCCCCAACACTTCCAACACCGCCTATTGTCTGTCTTTCACTTCCATAAAGCACATCATTTGAATAGCTCCCGTTAACATTTGCCCTGTATACAAGCTTGTTCGTTATGGGCTTGTAGTAGCTAAGGTTCATACTGTATTTATGGAACTGCGCCTTTGGCGTAGTATCTATCTTTCCGCTGTCCCTTTCGGCATGAAATATTTTAAGCCCTCTCTCATATTCGAAAGAGCTTCCAAAAATTCCTCCGAAAAGTGAAGTTGTAGCATTAAGGCTTAAAGTACCTATAGCAAGCTTCCTGTCAGACAGTGCTGACTTTTCAAGATAGCTCTGATTATGCTTTCTTTTAATCCCTAAGTCAAGACTGACCTTGCTTTTCTGATTCCTGAACAGTATTTTTTCCAAGTCAGCAGACAATGTATGGCTGGCTGAATACATGTCATATACAGTATTTGCTGAATAAAAGCTGCTTTCCTGAATACTTTTACTTGAATTAAGCTTTAAAGTATATGTCCTAAATTTCATCGTATACCCAAAATTAAACATATCAAGCCGTCTTTTATATGGCAATGTGTCTCCTTTTAAAGGATCATATCCAGTCGGCCCGATTGGTAAAATTTCTCCTGGCTGTAACTGTTCAACCGTCTTTTTCCAGCTTCTGTTGGGGTCTCTTTTAGGAACGGTCATATATGTGAAATAGAAGTTGTCCCCTATTCCAAGAGGGCTGTCAATATTAAGATTGATTCCTCTTCTCCATATTCCATTTTGCTTACTGTCCCCATAATTATTAGTTAAAATTCCAACAGTATATTTATTTTTTAAAGTATTTTTTACTTGTATTCTTGAATGATTTTTCCTTTTGTACCTGGAAGAATTTCCATAGTCATGTTATTAGCATTAATTGAATTAAAGTTATCAGTTGCTGTATCAATGTCCCTGATATTAAAAAAATTTTCTCTTTATTTACTGGAAACATGAAAAATTGTTTATATTTGTCAAGTTTACTGTTAGAATTGATTCTAATATCTTCAATTTTACCAGCAATAATATCTAAATTTAAAATGCCAGTAGTTAAATCATTATTTTCATCCAATGCTACATTGAAGTAGTATATCCTTTGAAATTAACCTGTTAGTAATATCTGTAAGAAGATTTCTTATATCATTTGAGTTTAATTCAGAGTAAAGATACTTTTTGATAATTTTGCTTTTTCCTTTTTAGATAGAAGCTTGTTATCATCTTTTCAAATTAATTATTTCGATTAAAAATTTATTAGAATTGTTGTTATCATTTTCAATTTCATTATTAATTTGTATCTGAGAGTGTCAAACTTTGTATTTTCAAATTCCCTCTGCATTTTCTCCTGCCGCTGCCTCGACTCTCTCCTGTTCAAGCTGTCTCTGCTGAATATCAATGATCCTGTTAGCCTCATTGACTGGAGCAGAGAAAGTAGACCTGCAATCAAAAGGCGAAGCAAAATATTATTTTTTATGAGACAATGTTTACCTCCTTTTTAATAAAAATTAAATAATATTAACATAAAATTAAAAAAAGTCAAATTTGTATAGAAAAACGACAGAGTAAAAAATATAGGGCAGTCATTAAATACACAACAAATCTTTTTGACTGCCCTGAAGGCAGAGTAACAGTTCTTTTAACAAATCCTTTGCTTTTAAACTTATCTTTTTCTTTCGTTGGAATGAAAGAGTAATCATCAACTCTTTTGACATAAACTCTAAACAGCGTTTCAAAAAGCTTTTGTGACAAACAGCTTAAAAACTGCTGCTCAAACAGGAAGTCTGAAAAGAAAAATATTTTTAAAAAGTCTTTATAAGTGAAGAAAAATTTGATATTCTAATCATAGAGGGAACCACCTTTCAATAGGATTTGCGATTATATTGTAACTGGTTTCCTCTTTTTGTTAATTTGAAATTTAATTAAATTTATTTGCCCCTATTTTTACTCTGTCTAGAAAAACGAGTTTTTTTAGTATTTAAGAAAATGTTATCTTAGAAAAAGCTCATATGAAATTTAATTTTAAAGATTCGATGTTAAAAATTTTTAGAATAGTTTTCCTAAAAATACTCCAATCAATAAAAAGGGAATATTTTTCTTAAATTATTTAAATCTTATTTGTTTCCAAATTTATTTATTCTTTTCTAAATCTTGAATATCTATTTTTCCTTAATCTCCTCCTTCTTTTTCATCCCTTCTTCTATCAGTTTATTAACCTCTCTTAATCTTTTAATCTTTCTAATAATAAATCGGCTTTTTCAAAAGGCTTATTAACTTCTTCTTTTTGCATTAGAAAATTCTTCCTGTAATTTTCAAGCCTTGCCTTTTCTTTTTCCAGTTTTCAGAATTTTTATCTAACAAATTATCCATTCTCGTTATATTCCCAATTGAATCTTTTCCAAAAATCAGTATAATATTTTTTTCTTTGTTTTCCAGTCACATTTATATTTCTTCTCATAGAAGTCAAAATTTGAAAACAGTTTTAAATCCTCTATAACTTCCAATAATTTGAGGCTCATCAGATATTCCAGTACCCTTTATAGCCTTTAAAAAGTTCTTCTCCAGCTTCTTTTTATCATAAATTTTTGTTCCATTAATTTCAATAAAAAGTAAATTTATCCTCGTTATCTGACTTTGGCTCTATTTTAGAAATATCTTCCTTTACATTTTCAATATATTTTTCCATTTTACCTAATTTTTGCAGGATATTCCTTTGTTATCTTATCCTCAAGGCGATACAGGTTTGACTTGTAATTGGCTTCAAGCATTCTTAACTTGTTTACTTCCCATATCAAATCCATTTTTCCTTAATTAAAGTTTCCTGTTGCAAGTGCCTTTATTTCAGCATAGTTTAAGGAACTTTCGTCAACGTCTTCCGCTACTCTGACTGGAGTTTTGAAGTCATAATTTGAGCTTATAAACTTTTGTTTATTCTCGATAGTTTGGTCGAGTAGGTCAGAATATTGCTATTCACTTCCCTCTAAGAACCGTGCGTGAGATTTCCTCACGGCTCAAGTTTTTACTAAACTCTAATTAAAGAGCCAGCGTGGTTTCTTCTCTTTTTATCAAAATATGCTACGCCAGTCTTCATCAAATGGATTTGCTTTTGGCTTGTATCTTGGTAAATCTTTCTAATATCTGTATCTGTGGCATATTTTAAACAGAGATAATATTTTCTCCATTCTTTTATTTTTCTTTCAGTTGCTACACTAAAAGTCCAAGTTCTATTTCCAATAATGTGAAAATATTTTTTAGCTATCCATTTTCTGCTTTTCTTCGGATGTCTACAGAATACACCATTTCCACGAGCATTTGTAAACTTCATAGTCAAGTTTTTCAAAAACTTTTGATGAAACATTGTATTTCTGATAATTTTACCCATCCTGTTATAATTGGGTTTAGTTTTCTAATCAGTATCTCTTGTTTCATTGAAGGATTTTCCTTTATAACTTTTCTAATTTTATCTACAATAGCCTTGAAGTTCTTTTTGGATGGTTTGGTAAGCAGCTTATCCTTATACATCTTGATATTGACTCCAAGAAAATCAAATCCATCATTTATATGTGTTATAAGTGTCTTTTCTTCAGACAGTTCCAAGCCTCTTTTGGATAAAAATTCTGTAATGATTGGCTTAACACCATTTTCAAGCAATTCTGCACTTTCTCCAGTAACAATGAAATCATCCTGCATATCTAACAAAATTAACTTTGGGAAATATGCCTTCTTATTCACTGTCTCGTTTATGGTATTTATCTTTGATTGCTTTTTCTAAACCAGTCTAATACTATATTGGATATTGGCGATATTGAGTGAACCCTGTGGACTTCCTGTTTCTGTTGAAGATAGTTTCTGTTTTTCTATATATCCACATTCGAGCCAGAGTTTTAATATGTCTGTATTAATTCGGGATATTATTCATTATCCATTCATAGCTATATTATCAAAGCACCCTTTTATATCTCCTTCAAGCACCACTTTTGCAGATTTCTTTTTATTTAATGATGTAAAACATGTTGCTCAACTATATCTTGTGTAGCATCTTTTGCTCTAAATCCATATAATTTAAATCTGCTGTTGTTTTTCTGCGATAGGTTCAAGTGCAAATTTATATAGTGTCTGCATTGCTCTATCTTTCATTGTAGGAATGCTAGAGGTCTTTTCTTACCATTTTCTTTGGTATATACACTACTTTTTAAAGGTTGTGGTTTGTATCCTCTAAGTTTTAACTTTCTGTGGCGTTATACTTTGTTCGTGATGTTAGTACATAATTCACCATCAATACCTCACTTGTTTTTCTTTGCCTTTATTTTTCAGTTATTCTACTGCTAAGGCTTTTTGCATAATGAAGTTGCTGGTAAATACTGTAAAGATTTTATTTTTCCATATTTACTCATTTTCACGCTTTCTGAAAATACGCATTTTGTAGTTTTTAACATAGCTTTTCGGCTTCTAAAAATCTATGCTTTCTCCCAGTCCCTCAGCTCTGTTGGCAGCAGCACACATTTTACTGTTCATTTGCTTTCTCCTTTCAAAAATTCTACAAGTTCTCTTGTGATTAAAAACCTAATGAAAGTCTGCACTCTTTCGAGTTGAGCAGATGCCTCTATCCGTCTCATTACCAGAGACGGCATTTGCTTTTTCCATTTTTCCTCTACACTGACATTAGTACTCAGCATTTCTTACGATTTGCCTTGCTTTTTAGCAACAATACAGGCTTACCATGTTCACTAATTAACATTGATAACCAGGCTCTCTTTTGCTTGATGGTCAGTATTGATTGGGGTGGTTGTCATTTCAACTGTGAACAGCGGAAAAAGCAATACCGTCTTATATGGTTTCGAGATGAGTGATCTTCCGGGCGTGGGATTGCAATCGCAGAGAGGCTCGTACGAACAAATATTTGACGGAAATGTGCTGCTGGCTGACGAGGACAGGCATGGATACGGAAGCCGAGAAGCTGTGAAACTGAGCCGTCATTGTCGGCGATGGTGAGCAAATATGGAAGACAAAATCTTTACGCGCGACCGCAACCTCGTTGTCTCAAAACGCTGGCAATAAAAGAAACAACTGGTAAAGAACAAAATGTTGATAACGATGATTATCTGGGCTGGTAACCTCGCGAAAGGATGCTGGAAGACCTGGCCCGCAACAAAAAGGAATGACCTGAAAATGATGGCGTCTCTGGCCATTCTGATAATAAAACGGCTCTGGTTGCGTGCGCGGTATCGCAGGCAACAACGGGTGCGCTTGAACAGATATTGCGTGAATCGCTGACAGTGTTTTCGTTAAATGAAATTTCAAATGAATGACGAAGGAGATAACAAGATTGGCACGTTGTCGCGCGCCCGCGGCCGTCAGATGGATGATGGTCGGTTGAGAGGCTGTGCTGGCTCGAGGCGGATGGGGAAGGCAGAGGCTGACTCGGCTGAAACTGAGGAGGTGGGTTCCATGTGTGTGGGTTTGAAAAACGTTGGGCAAATATGAGCAGACGGTGATGAGGGCATGTTTCTGAAAGTGGTGCCTGTTGAACTGTGCGGATGTTCGTGCTGGAGAGACTGCAGGCTGGTGTTGGCAATCGACCAGGTCCTCAGGCAATCCTGGTTTGCTCGTGATGGTTGTTTTCAGCGGGTCAGCAATCAGATGGCTTGCTTATAACCGTCAGGCTGTGAATAAGGAATGAAGACCCTCAATCGAACAGATTTTTGTAAATGAAACAGGATAGATGAAGTGTGAAGCTCTGTGTTTCGTCAAGGGCTGAAACGACTGTGATTACAGATAACTGTGAAATGTTCATGTGGGCATCGGCGAGAAATGGACGGCCGTCTTTTTCACGAGCAAGGCAGACTTTCGAATCAACGGCGGGCAAAATGACCGTTTATGCCGCAGATGCAGACTGATGAAGATTTCAGATCTGGCTGGCTGGGCTCCGTTTGAAACTGACGAAAGAGAACCACGCTGTGGGATTTTGTAAAATGAAGACTGTGATGGCGTATTCCCGACCTCGTTGAAACATCGAGCAAACAAAGGTTGTAACAATATGACCTGGCTTTCGGGCGCCGAACCGGTTCTTCAAATATGCTGATAAAGGCTTTTATCGCTGATTAAAAAGAAAAAATAGTTTAGTGTGGTAAACAAGATGAATATGACCTTGAGTCAAGCCTGTCTTTGAGATGAATAGCTGAGGCTGTCTGCTGAAACAGTGAAGTGGAAGAAGGTGAGATGTTCGAAATGGAGGCAGGGGTGCTGGGGATGGTTGCTGATGAGGTGTGGATGGGGTTATGGGCAAGCTGGAGAAAGGGCTGAGGCTGATGAGCCTCAAGTGTGGGATTATGAAGTTTGAAACTTTGCTCAGAGGCGACTACTGTGAGCCTGAAGTGCACAGGCAAGAAAAACTGTGTGGTGCAGAAAGATCAGTGAGATATAACGAGGAGATGGACTGTTCAGATAAAATTCTCAGGCGGAAAAAGAAGGGGCAGACCCAATTACAGGGCCTGGAAGAAGCAGCCGGGCTGATGAAGATGGTGGAGGATAGTGACAGAAGGGATGGTCAGGAATGAATATTCCGGGCCCCTGAAAAAGTCAAATAAGTCTGAAACAAACTGGAATTCAAGCAATTGAAAAATATTCGCTGATTGGATGACACTTTGGAAAATTTACAATCTTACAAATTGAAATTTCTGTCGAGCTTTCTGAATATTTCTTAAATACTAAAAACTCGTTTTTTCAGACAGGAGTGAGGCAGGGCGTGGGGTGGTCATTCAGGAATTGGCGCAAAAGGCCGGTTGCAACCCTGACCGTCCCGGTGGTTCCCGCGGTGGAATATCAGGGCCCACTGGCACAAGCTATTTTTCTCAGACTCCATTTCAGGCTTCATTAACATTTGTCTGGCACAACTTGCGGTTATCGTCAAGTTGATAATTACTAACACCGTTCAACGAAAAAATGAGGATTAAACAGGTGGGCTGTTACTGCTGTCGAGGCGATCAGGCGTTATATCGTTTTCTATCTGGTGTTTCAGTTATAATTGATATTTAATTTTGATAAAGAATGACAATATAAAATATTTTCAACTCGCGCACGATGCGGTCTTGCTGTCATCGTTGACGGTAACGGGCTGGAAGGAAGTCGAGGCATCAGAAAACTGGTGAGGGTGACTGGTCTCCGGTGCAAGTCGGCAATGAGGGTGAAACGGCCGACCGGCGGCCACAATCGTGGTGAAGATGACCAGCTTCTATCTAAAAGGAAAAATGGAGATATCTGAAAATGTCTTTGCTCGAATTAGCTCAAGTATTATAAAGGGAATATGTACAGACAACCTGGCTGGTCGAGGCGGATGCTGCCGCCAGTGCGGCGTTGGATGAGCAGATTCTGGCATTTGGGGAATATTGTGCTGGTGGTAATGTTAACTGATAAACGACAGGCTATAAACAATTTTCATGTTTTCAATAAACGAAGTACAATAATCGGTTTGATGACTGCGGCTGTTGATGGCACAATTCGGTGTGTAACAGCCGTTGAAGGCCGAACCTGAAAATCGTTCAGCAAATAAAAAAATATGCTGAAATGCTGTTGGAACACCAGCTTTCGTATTCGGGTTGATAGCAGGCAATAAAGAATCGTCTTGGCCCTCTTCAGATGAGGACAACAGCTCGCATATTATGACTTTCGTTCTGAACGGCAAACTGGAGAGCAGACCGGAAAACGCCAATCAGGCCGATATGATCACAGGACACGTACTGTAAAGGCGATGACGGTTTGAATGGCCTGACGGTGGGACATGTACGAAACTTAATTCAGTAAAGCTGTCCGGAAAACCGGCACAATCGACAGGCGTGCTATTGTGTTGTGTTAACCGGCCATCGACTCTGGCGACAGGCATGCTGTTCGAGAATCAGCGGAATCGTCTGACAGGGATAAAAGCATGTCGGCCTTCGAAAAATCGGCACTGCCTCCTGACGAGACTTCATTCCTGGTATAATGCTGCTTTCGGAGGTTGCGGAAGCTCGTGTGAGGAGACAAAATGTTCGTGCCGGATGAAAGATGAATGCTGCGCCAGGGGCTGATTCAAACCGGTGAACAGCTACGAGCCTGACGGGCTGAGCTGGCGCGAGGCAGGTGACGAGACTTCAAATGATGTTTATCGGAGGTGGTGTGAGGTGAGGTCCGGTGAGGAGACAGGCTAGAGAATGCGGCAGCGAATTGCATGCAATGTTCCGGTTAAGAGACGCGGTCGATATGGTGTGGATGCGAGGCTGGCCTGACGGGATATCCGTACGGAACTGGATAACGACACGGGTTGACGGCTGGTCGACTTTGTTCAGGCGACGACACTATTGTGTCATTCAGCTATTTAGCTGGCGAGGCACAACCCGGATCACCAGTGAGGCTGGTCAGTATCAAAACAAAAATAAGAACCTCCCAAGTATGAACTCTGTCGAAGATGATGGATGAAAGAAAAAGCATCAGATAACCCGTATTTCTGACGTGCACAAACGTGTTCGGTACAACGCTGATGTTTCGAGGACGATCTATTCAGATACTGGCTGACACCGAAATAGAATGCTGATGTGACTCGGGCGTCGCCCGGTGTGTGTGAGCCGGCTGTCGGGCGTGGCGGATGCCAACGGCGGGCTGGTGGTAGGCGGCAATCATCAATACCGGAAATCCATCTTGAGCCGATCGCTGCTAATATCGGTGTCGTTCATTCGCCAGGCCAGCCGGCAATAGTAAGGTATTGCTGGCGCCGGGCTGGCGAACATCGTGGAAGAATGGGAGGTCCATCAGGTGACGAAGATGAAGACTAATGCTTGTTCAGCCATGGGCGTTCGTACAGGCTATCGTTGGCTGTTGAGGCTGGGTTGGAAAAGAACTGTGGGACAAGCTTCCGGTTGCGAGCAGTCTGGCTGTTTTGATGAAGCAAAAATGAGGGGCAACAAATTCGATTGGCTAAAAGAGGAAACCGATTTGTGACGCCAAATCGACCAGTGTTCCTGTGATGGAAATATCAGCCTCTTCGCCGCAAAATGACCTGGGCAACGATTCGCTGTTTATGCAAAAACTTTACGGCTTTGTGACCGTGACCCGCTGCTGGGTGCCGAAAAGACGGACTGCGCGGCAAAGAACGTTAAGCGGCGAACGTCAGCCAGGCTGTTACGTTGATGGTGGGACCTGCTGATATCGCTGAGGCAGTTTTGCATACTGACGCTACTGCAACTTCATTCTTCTAGCTTCTGATGTTCGGGGCTTCGTGCTGATCGGTTCTTGAAACCGAGGTTGAAGAGATGGTCACCGACGTGTGGAGATGATGAGATCGTGAGCAGAAGAAATAAGGCATATGTGGGGATGATTGTGACCCATCGTTGAATTGATCTGGGTGACAGGCGCGCAATGTGTTCCCATCACTGCCGCGGGCGAACGCGCGGGCCACCGTATGGACAGGCGGTGAGCGGTGAACGGCTTTGCTGGAGGCGCGGGTGGCAACTGCAACGCGTGACTGAGTTCCATTTGGTAAAGCCGCGCTGAATGAAAGAACAAAGTATCAGGCTCTTACCAATGTTCAAGGTACAGAGACGGTAATTCCCAGCCGGTATCGAAGATGAAGGATACTGAGAGGACCCATGGGCGCCTCAGGGACGGAAGCGTGTCCACGGACACTCAGACTGTCGGCAGGAGCCAGCGTTTTCAGAAAGGAAGATGGTGCTGCGCGATATGAGCTGAAAAACATGCGTGTAACAACGACTGCTTTGAAGTTCGCGAAAGACCGACAGAAGATAAGGATAACGCCGGAAATGACCAATGGTGCAAACACCGTATGACGCGAGGAGAAATATCGACCAATCTCGCAAAGTAAACTGTTGCAAAAGCGATCCGCTGACCAATGACATTGTGTTGCCCACGCTGCTGATCGCCTGGCGCAACAGATCGATAACGGCATGCCGGGCAACAAATGGTGGCATTCAATGGTTTCTCGGGGATGCGCTGAATTAATGACGGAAAAGGTAATGTTGCCAGGCCAGGGGCTGACGGGACAATATGCCGTCGGCTGCGGCTTCGACGGATGTGTGCGGCTAAAAACAAGCAGATGAAGATCAGGCGCAAATAGTTTAACCTGTGAAATTGAGTGGTCAGCTCGGGCAGGCTAATTACAGCTGTTCTCGACAGGATTCAAGGGCTCAAGCACGTTCTGGAATGCGGCGAATGGGAATATGCTGCAACAGTTCGGGCACAATATCGAGGGCAGATGGCCGGGGACGGTCAGATGATGACGAGAATGACCTTTGAAATAAACTACGGTGGCGCCGAGGCCGGTCTTAGAGGTAAAGCGGCTGAAACGAGACTGTGATAATCTGACCGGCAGCTCGGGGCGGTGCGGCCGCGGATAACCTGATGGAAGAAACTCGCCTGAATGACGGTGTTTACAGATGATACTCGGAGACGTCATCGGAAATTTCGAGCGAACCACCGTACTTCGGGAAAAGTTCGAACCATCAGGCCTCTTGACTATTAATCAATTTCTGATGACTGTTCAATCGGGTGAAATTTATCCGCCGATATTGATGGTCGAGAAATCTGCCTGGCGGAAGACTTTAACTGGTATATGTCTCAACAACAAGTGAGAACAGAGCGTTGATATAGTAGTAGTAATAAGAGGCACCAGTGAAATCATCGTGTAAAATCGAGGGTCTGGCTGAGCTGGCGGACTTTAAATGACAGGGTTGAGATGGTTCCTCAGCTGCTAACAAATGCGAGCGATATTTAGCGGAAGAGCTGTTCGCGTCGACCTCGGCTATGAATGACCGATGACTGGGCTGGGCTGGAAAACCGCAGGCCGGCAGCGTGCTGGCGGGTGCACGGCTGATTTGGGCGATATCTTCGAAACTGTAAGGCAAATGGTGCGGCGGACTTGCGAAAGTGCAAGAAGCCTGGTATCAAATGCTGGCCGCCGGGTGGTTGTTCAGCGGCTGCTAATCTTCAGGCCGTCGGCTGGCGGCAAAACCGTGAAATAGTGACAGCTATCGGGCGGTCTGTGTGCTGTCGAAGTCGGGCGTGGGCTGAAAAATCTGGTTTCAGCTAGGCGCTGGGGCTGGCTCAGGCGCCAGCGTCGTTGCGGCGTGGAGGCGGTGGAGGTGCGGTGAGTGAGGGCGACTGGCTGATGTCTGGCGGGGGCAGTCAATAACTAAAAAATGCTGAAGGACGAGGCGTGAGACGAAGACGACGTGCAGGCGCGGGTGGCTGCGGCGGTGCTGGTCAGTGAAGGCGACAGTTCAGGAAAACTGCTTAATGTTGTTGGTGGCAAGTACTGGTGCTGGTCGGCGCAGGTGCGTGGCCTGAAACGACTGAGAGCAACTCTGGGGCATTGCCTGGGCGGGATGAACGGCTGCTCGCGTGGCTGGCGGGCGGCTGAACAGTGAGGTGATGTTGCAGGGGAGGCTGATTGCTCTGGAAAGATAAACCGTATCAGGCGTGTAACGGCCTGCTTGTCATGTTCGAAATGTTTTGACCAGTTGCTGTCAACTGCTAAGTACTGCAGTCAACGCCTGGCGGGCTGGTAACGGAAGGATTACTCAAAAATGGGTTTTGCCGACGATACGGCTGTTAAATGCCAGCCTGACGGGCAGCGATGTGATAATGCCGGGGCTGGCGAAGGCTAATGACGGCGGGTTGATGCTGCAGAATGTTTCGGCGGCAGGCTGTTCGAGACAATGTTGAAGCAATGGCGGCAGGTGAGAGACGGTGAGGACTCCGGCAGGTAACAGGTGCGGGCCCATCGCTGGAGTGGTGCCTTATCGTTAATGTGATTACTGAGCTGTCGGGCTAAGGAAAATATTACGAATGTGACGTCATTGGCGAGCTATGGTTGCCGCAGGCTGAGTCAGGGCTGGCTGAAGCCATCTGCTCGCGCCGCCAGAGCCAGATAATGGCGGGCCAGGCGCAACTGGCTGGATGCCATGGCGTCGTTGATCAACGATGACGTG